>OKXB01000132.1_pt1 | contig 90682 bp, 86 predicted proteins | sample 1601731 | NCBI WGS metagenome assembly OKXB01 (sample SAMN04414077, study PRJEB24778) | human gut metagenome | material: faecal | host: Homo sapiens
GGACCTGCAAATGCTTCCGCCCCAATCTTAGCGGCCAGTGTACCCGCCGCCAATGCGCCTCCAGCTACTGCTGCCAACGCTCCCGCTATGGAACCGCCCTGTATTAGGATTTTTGCAGCCTTTACAGAATAAACTGCAAGGAATACCATAGTAATAATCTGAAATAACGAGCAAAAAATACCTATAGCAATCATGGGCATTATTGAAATGTTTCCGGCGATTACCCCTGCGCTTTTTGCGCCCGCTATTACTATGGAGGTGGCTCCCGCAAATGTGACGCCCGGAGGTCCTATTAACCATGACATAGCGGAATTAAATATCATATTAAATACACCGATAAGTAGGTTGCATGTAAAGGGTACGAGCGCCAATACGAGGCAAACCTTAAAAGTGGCGTAAAATACAGATTCCGTCTTTTTGGAGCCCAACATACAAGATGTCAGGCAAGCAAGGAAGAATTGCAAGGATAGAAAAATTGCCATTAACCAAGTCATGCAGAAAGTAATGAGTCTCTGTACGGCGCTTGCTATGTAGTCCAAGATATTGACTATCCATCCAAATAGAATTTGGGGTAGGGCGCCTATAGCATTGCTTACAAAATTGACAGCACCTGAAAACAAAGATGCAGCGGCATCCCACAAGCTATCTCCGGATGCAAGGTAATCAGTCCAAGCGTCCGGAGAGTATGTTTTGCCATCCTTGATAGCGGGAGTTAATGCGCCTATATCAGATGCACGCTGTAATATAGCATTTGCTACCTCTTGGCGGATTTCGTCAATTTGCCCCAAAGATAGATTCTTTACACTGGATTCGCCGTCTTTTCCTGCGACTTTCGTGACTTCGGACATTTTCTCCTCAAGTTTCTCCAAGGAGAGTGACTCCACTTCCGAAATATCCCCGTCATGGTATTTGCCCCAGACTATCAAGTTTATATCACGCATAATAAGCGGATTCTGAATAAACACCTCAATCTGTGCTTTGCAGAATTTCACCGCGCCTTCCAATCTGTGTTTAGACGCGGTCTCGCCTAAAAGACTATAGACTACTTCGGTGTAGGGCGCATCATCTGCCTTGTCAAATTTCTTATCAGTGCCGGATACTTCAAGAACGCCGTATAGTTTTTGATAAGCGGTTTGGAAGGACTCGCGAGCCCGCATATTGCTTTCGCCCTTCCAGCCGGCGGTGGGATATTTTGGGAAGTTATTGATTAATTGGGCGTAGCTAACCGCAAAATTATGCAAAAGGGATTTTGAAGTATCGCTGTCGGAAAGATAGGATAAATCCTGATTTATAGTATCCGATGCCTTGGAAAACGACAAGCAGGATTCTGTTGACGGAAGTTTGCCGCGTTTAGAATCCTGCAATGCCAATCCTTCATTATATACGGCAAGCGGAAACATCATATATACCGCAAAAGGGGCTAACGTTTCACCGTTCTGGTAATTTTTATAGCGGACTTGACCTTTTGCGGCATCCAATAATGCGGACTTCGCATCTTCTATACCCATCGATATGTTGCGCTTTAACCTAGCATTGGACGAGCCGTCTTCAGCGTAAAGCATGTCAGAAATAGCCCCTATATCGGCAGTCTGCACAAAATTTATTATACGTGACATGCCGTTTTGTATGCCCGACAGGTATGCAAATATCAAAGAAGAAAACCCTGTGAAAACGGCAAAGAGCAAAAGGCGCTTGACTATGTCTCCATAGTCTATGTAGCCCTCATTATGCAGAGACTGCACGACACCCCAAATTAGTAGCACCCCGAAAACGGGATATACCACAAGAATCATAAACCACGAATAAAGCAACTTTCCCTTTTCAGGGTTTCCGGGAATTATTGTTTCGGACCAATGGGAATATGTGGTTTGAAGAGCGGCGGACTCCAGACTGGATAATTCCTCTTGCAAGGCGTATTCCGCTTTGGCTACGCTGCCCGCGGACGTACCAGTGCCCCCGTCGGCGCACAGAATAGCAGGCGCCAATAATCCGATAAAAAGCAAAATATAGAGGAAAAGTTTATGCATAATCACTCAAAAGAGTCTAGGTATTGGGTAGAGAGCTTCTCCGTCTTGGAATTTATTATGACGGTTTGTGTGTTAAGCTTTTCTTTGGTATTCAGGTTAACCGAATTTGCCATATCCGACCAGACCGCTGCGTTTGCAGCGCTACTAACAACTTGTGCAGTTTTAACCTCAGCAATAGTGGGGTTGGAAGAATCATCCACAGAGCTTATACCTACAGTTTTTGATATACTAGAATCTACTTTTCCAGATGCGGTAGCAGTGATCGTTTTAATATGTGCATTTTTTTGTTCCTGGGTCATAATAGCCCTCATAATGTAGTCATCGTCTACATAGCGCATATCGCGAACATTATCTATAGTATCATCCGTAAAGTCCGAAATATATTCACGGTTTTCTTTTAAATCCGCTGCGAAAGAATTTAAATATCTGCTGAAACCTGTGGAATAATTATTTGTCGCAGATCCACTATCTGAGTTTCCAGAGCCCAAACTACTATAAACCGAATTTCTATGCTTATCAGCTATTTCATTAATATCATTCCAATCCTCTATTTCCCACGAGTCTAATATGTTTTCTAAGCTAAAATTTTCAAATGCATTACGCACTTGACCGACGGCGCTATAGATTTGCTTCATCTCGTTGTAAATCTTCACAATAGCATAGAGCTGCTCCAAGGATTGTTTTGCGGATAGTACAAACTTGGCTAACTCCTCGTCTTCCATTGCATTTTTAATGGGGTCGGAGATTCCCCCGTCCAATGGGTAGTAGTGGTCGCCACTTCCGCAAAAGCAGGGAATCCAGGCAAAACCCGTGGAAGGCAACAAAAGCGCCGCGATGCATATGCGAACTCTACTCCAAAAGTTTCCCATAATCGGACATTTCCTGTAAATCGCTTTCGGCTTGGTTCATCTCCATCATCAACTGGTTCATTTTTATGTTCGTTGCGGTATTTTGGTTTACCGCAGTGGTAACATCTGCGGTGGCCGCAACGCCTAGCGCGGCAATATCCGTAGCTTGCTGGGTAGCCCCGGCCAAATCCTCGGAGTAAACGCCATCTTTGTTTTCGGCAATGCTTGCGACGTTAGCTTTAGTGGCCGCATCCAGAATGGCTTGGTTTTCGGCATAATCTAAGAAATCAGTCTCTACCTTGCTTTGAACTTTTTCCGCCAGCGCAAGCTTTTCGCTTGCGGTGGGTGTAGTTAACTCTCCGGTGGCGGTTTTAACTTTTATCCCTGTATCATCTGCCGCGAATTGGGAATCCTCCACTTCCTCTATCTCTACACTATCGGAATCAAACAGCCCAAAGAACGACCAGTTGGAATCCGAGGAGGAGCTTTTGTAGGAGGTATTGGTAAAAAGAGACCTTAAGACATTATCGCGCGAATAGTCGTAGGGCATATTCCTAATATCTGAGGCGCCATCGTTTGCGCCATATCTAAAAGATTTTGATCTGGCCACGGCATCCCCCAATACGCCGGACGTGGCAGGCTGAATGCCCCATCTACCCAGTTTTGAATCTGCAGTAGACATAAACGAATCAAAGTCGCCGGAACTGTCAAACGACCACTGGCTCTGAAAGGTGTCCCAATAGTTGGAGAAATTGTCAAAAGTGTTGCGGACATTGCCTATGATGTCATAGACCTCACGTATCTCGTTGTATACGCTGATAATGGCGCGAACTTGTTCGGCGCCGGTCTTAACTATATTCACAGCTTCCGCGATTTCAGCATTTTGGAGCGATTGGCTTATCGCATCGCTTACCAAATGCATGCCAAAGGTACGAGGTGCATATATGGACAAGGCTAGGGCGGCAAATGCTATGCGTATATTTATCCATAACTTACTCATACATGAAGTATAGGAACTATGGGGCTATTGCCCGCGTATAGTCATATCTTCGGGAGCATAGCTGGCGCCATAAATCGCCCCTTGGCTAACATGTGGGTCGTACTGAATTTGCCTAAATTTTAGTTTCTTGCCCTCGTTTTGCGCGGCATAGTATTCGGAGCCGTCTGCGCCGGTTACGGAACGCCAATAGGCATTAGACGCCTCTGTTCGCGCTTCGCGCTTACCTTGTTCGTAAGCTTCGGCTATTTTTCGGCTATCCCCCTCCTTTGTGGCTTCATATATTTGTTGCGCCGCGATGATGCCTACAGCGGCTCCGCCAAGTTTCATAGCTTCGCTATCGGAGTCAATAGCCTTGCCGACCATGTATCCTCCAACGCCGCCTATAGCGGAAGTCGCGCCGGAAGCAATTAAATCCGCGCTGGGGGACGTAGTGCTGGAGCAGCCCAACAAAAAGAAGCACAGGGCGGGGCACAGGAGTAAAGTCTGGATACGAAAAAACATAAATACAGTATAGGCTATGGTATTTTATGCACCATGGGGATATTTCTCCGCAAAAATCATGCGCGCTTCTAGGTTGCTACACTGATTTTCTTCCATAATCTGTCTAATTACCGCACGGTCGCGTCCGTCCGTGGTCATTAGCGCGTACTGCAATGGCGTAGTGCGGTTTACAATTACGGTGGAAAACTTGCCTGTCTGGCACTTTTGCACAAGAAGGGCTTGGGAATATTTACCCTTTTCCTTATGCAAATTGCCTGCAATAGCCACCTCTCTGGGGTTAAATCCAACAATCTCTGCGGCGGATTCCAAAGTGCCGCTGTTTGCTTGTGTGAGGATAAAATACGTGGATACGTTGGAAATAATACCTCGTAGATGCCCGCCTGTCCAGTCGGCTACCTCTTGGGATATGCCAAGTATACCCACATTGAGTTTTCTGTAGGTACGGTATGCTTCTATGACAAATTTAGCGCCCGCTTCCGTATTTAATAATGCCCACGCTTCGTCCAAAAGGAGCATTTTTGCCTGTTTAGGGTAGTTGGCAGCCATTTGTTGGACATTAGACATTACGGACATGAGCGTTAACGGCCCCAAATCCGGATGGTCTTTTACCTGGGTGAGGTCAAATACTATGAAAGGATTGTTTAAATCAATTTTAGTTTGTCCGTCAAAGAGCGCTCCGAACTGGCCGCCAGTGCAATAAAGTTCCAAACGCTTGGCCAAATTGCGCATTTCTGCGCTTTCATAATTAACCAAAAGTTGCCGCAAATCCGATAGGGTGGGTTCTAATCCGCCTATACTGTTGGAAAACTTGCCGTAAAGCTGGGATAACGCATTATCCAAGTCGCTCTGAATATCCTTGCCGAAGGAGCCGTGGTCATCCAAAAGGGCAACTTCCAGCCAACGTATGACATTAGCCCTATCTGCTGCGGGATTCCCTGAAGAAATACGCGAGCGGGCTAGGGGATTGAGCGTTTGCGATTTAGAGGCCGCATCCATAGTGATGTATTCCCCGCCAAAAGCTTCGCAAAGCGATGCATACGATGCGCCTATGTCTATGCATACAACTCGGGCATCCTGCATCAACATATTCAATAGGATAGACCCCGCCAGAAAGGACTTACCTGTACCCGAACCTCCGCATATCAGGGTATTGTAATTGTTTAGGCGCATATTATCCATGGGGTTATAATTGAATACGGATGCGTTGGCGGTCTCAAGTAGCATGGATAGCGGTTCATTTTGCAGGCGTTCAGTATGCCCTGTAAGAGGTATTAGGCAGCACAACTGCAACGTGGATATATGGAAATGACGGTATAAATCCGTATCGCGTCCCCAGAAAGGCATCATGGCTACCCAGTACCGCCAAGCTGCTATACTCTCCGAAACTATATTGGAGTTGTTGCATAGCCTGCCGAGACGCTTTAGTTCCGCCGCGTACATTTCAACAGTTTTATCATCATCCGCCCAAGTGTGGAAGTATACGGCGGCTCGCCAGCACACCTCCTGTGTCTGTTGCAGGTTGTATATTTCAGCTTGGATCTGATTTACAGCTACGGCCAATTTAGGGTCTTTAACGACGCGGCTTCGTAGCATAGGCAGTTCTTTCTGTAATTCCGCAACGCGTTTGACCCTGTCATATGGCAAAATATTTAAGACCACATGCAGGTTTGGCACATTTTGTTCCTCTAGGATTGTTGCGAAAATGTTTACTATCAACGTGCTGGCAGGCACTTCCAAAGAGAGTATCTTATGGGCTTTACCGTCAGTATAGAAGGTACCAGTTTTGCGGTTAACGGAGACAGAATCACTTAAATAAAGTTCAGGCAATGTGGATAAATTAGACCCATTGACATCGGGCGCGCCGGCGGTCTCATACGTTGCGGGAGACCACATGCGAAATAGCAGGTTAACTATATCCTGTTCGCGCATGCGCCTTCCCCTGAAATGCAAAGACTCCATAGTGGCGGAGAATGAATCCACTATAGGACGCCAGAAATCCACAATATTGTCCCATTCCTCTTGTGTATACGAGTCGGACATTTCCGGTTCGCTAAATAGCGACCAAAGGGAAGCGAGGAATCCTTTTGCACTATATTCGGGATACAGGGGGGTACTTGATTGCTGTTTTGCGCGAGCAACTCTTGCTTTCTTATCAAGAAATGGTGCGCTGGTGAAAGTGAAGTATATCCTATAGCGCCGGAGGCAACCTACTTCGGCGAACCTATTCCACTTGTTTGAGGTTTCTTCAAGATAGCGGTAAGCCAGCTTATCCGTGGGCGAGGCTTCATATGGCGCCAGTTCAGGCATGGGGTCCGAAGGAGCGCCTGTACGGGCTTTTCGGTTGTTTTCGGCTTCCCACGCCGCCAACGCGTCTTCCGCGTACTTCTTGTACCTCTCTTCCGATCTATGGTATATGGCATCGCGTGCTTCAGTTATTTTGGAATTTAAGTCACCGACACTGTGGGTCACTTCCCATAAAATCTGCAGCGACACGGTAGGCGGCAGGGAGTTTAAAAATCCGGACAATACCGAATGCATGGCGTTCTGGTCGTCATCTGAAAAGGTGTAATACGGGGGTAGCTCCGCACAAAAGCCTATTGAAGTGGAAAGGTCTTTATTTACGACAATATCGTCAATTATCCAATTATGTGGTAAGTATTCGTTAAGGTTTACACCCGCCAATAAAGTATCTCTTTTTATTTGCATGGATATAGTTTAGTCCGAGGCATGTAAGCCGCGGGACTAACCAATGCTGTGTATCACAGCGGCAAGAAATGTTGGGGCGGTAAAAAACAGCGCGGCCCCAAGCAGACCGCGTATCAACTCGTTGGTATCGCCGTTCTTTTTAAACATAATCACGGAGTAGCATAACGCTACTCCGCAAAATATATAAAACGCGTAGCTGGCCAGAGACAGCAAAGCTACCAAGATATCGGCGGCGGCCGCCGCTTGCGCGGCGCCGCCTATGGAAGTTGCGGCAAGCACAACCATTACCTATCGGAATAAGTTCTAAGATTTGACATTATGGTAGGGATGGTAAACATAACCCCACCACCGGCGGCCATTTTGGCAAATCCGGGAACGTCGCCCTGTTTGAGCTTTATCGCACCTCCCGTAAGCATAACCCCTCCGACAAGGTACATGCCGTAAAACGCCATATTTGCGAGCGAGTTAAGCTTGTTTTTCGTATCGGAAAAACCGTAGCTTTGCGCCTCGTCTCCGTCAAAATTGAAGACGTTGTCTCTGGCGAAACCTATAGCGGGTAACAGTAGAAACGCCGCAAGCGCGCATCCACGTAGATATTTAGATATTTTCTTTTTCATATTTCTTTTTTCCTTAAGATTAGAATTCATACTATCTACAGTATAGGAGTGTATAGGAGGCGCTAATCTTAGTAACTAGTAAGATTGGACAGGACTGATATATATTGCGGCAGCAGTGTTATCACAGCTATGGCAATGCCTATGCCTATTGCCAACTTAAGCGCGCCTTGCACATTGTGTGTCTGCACCATAACCCCTATGCGCAGTAAAGCTATGAAGAGAAATATATACACTCCTATCTTAAGCGCATTTACCAGCAATCCTTGAAAGGAGATAAAAGACTCTATATGTTTGATGTCGCTTTCATGCACGGATTGTCCTACAAGGGCGTCTTGGTTTTGAGTGTATTGCTTGGCTGCCTTAACTACACTGTCCGCATTTAACAGTATACCCCTATTCACAGCTTGCCCATACTGCCCGCTAGTAAAAAAGTCGGAACTTTTCATAGTGCCGGTGTCCCACACATTAAACGAATCTTCCGCAGATGTGGCAGATTGTACAGTGTCAGTGGAGGTCGTGGCGGTATCCGAAAGGTTGGGGTCCCCGGATAGCCCGTTATCCTCCGCATTTGAAGACAGCGTGCAGACGGCAAACGCTATAGCCAAGTAAAGACTGTGTAAAAATCCGCGCATTTATACTGCGTTAATTCCTCTCCTTTTCGAAGTTATTGTATATGGGGGCAATAGGATAGTTTTTAGGGCTTTTTAAGCATCCTCCCACTCTAAATTCGTCCGGGGTAAATAGCGACTTAATCAGGTGGTACAAGTATCCTTCCGGCTTTCCGATTCTAAAGTAGACTACAACCAACGTTAACAGCGCCCACATAATGAATACTGTCAATAGGTTGGGTGTAAGGCCCATAAGAATTTCAAAGATAAACGGCACAAACGATGCAAACATGACAAACACCAATTCACCGGGGGTGTACCACTTCAAAATTCGCGGCTTAGTATTCAGTTGCGTAAGATATCTAACTTGCATACATGTAGTGTAGTCTATATGCGCGGAGAGGATGCGAAACACTTCAGAAGTTCACCTCCAGCTCATCAATCCTTTCCGTATTTATGGCGGGAGTAGGATTAGCTATCCAATTTCGCAGGGAGCTAAATTCCAGTGAAAGCCACTTAGGACCCTCGGAAATTATATTTGATTTGATACGCGACGACACAATCTGCCCTGTCGGATCCAGTATATCCCGCTTAATTAGGCTGTTGTAATAGGTAGGATAGAAGTTCCGAAGTGGGGATTTTAATATACTATCTACGACTTCCCGAAAAGTGGAGCCTTGACCGCCGCGCAGTTCATTTCCAAGGCATTTCGCCCGTTCTGACATAAATTTTATATCCGCATTCGGGACTTGTTCGTCTATGGCCCTTACTCGGTTTCTGGCAAACAAATCTACCGCATAGAGCAGTGCGTTAGGGGATGCGTAGAACTTGCGTGCCGCGAATGGTCTGAATTTCACATTGGGCAACATTTCCGCAATAGATTCCATGGGTGTCTCGGGATCCATTAAAATAGCGGCTATGGCGGCATTGTTAGTATATGACTGCTGGGGGTGGTTCGGAGCCCACTGAGAACGGGCGGCTTTAAAGTCCGAAAACAATTTCGGGTCTCTTGCAAAAGTGCACAAAGTTACGGAGGCAAGTTCGCTAACTTCGGACATATACTCGGCAAGCGGAGAGAAGTCCCTGTCATTCGAAGCGGCCGCGCCAATCTTTTTTAAAACCCTGTCAAAGTCTTTGTATATATGCCGAAACACGGCGCACTGCTTGCCTAAGTTGTCAAACGATGTATTTGGCAGGGGGCATAGCGATAGGGCGTTTTCAATACGTATTTTGTAGAGCAGCTGCTCGTCGGGCACACTGGAGTCATCCTTGGTTGTCGCAACCGCGGACTCCTTAGTCTCCTTATCCGAGACAGTAGGTTCCACAGGGGAGGCAGTACTGTGGGATTCATTTATAATAACTTCGCGATTTTCTTTCACTTTTTGCAATTGCTCAGCTTCATCCCTGTAATTAGCTCCTGTATAGTGGGTGATTCGGCAAACATCCTCTAGGGATAAGCACCCGGTTACTTTGCCGGTACTCTTGTCCACCACCAACATCTTATATACCTCACCATTGCGGGTATATGTTATCTCTTTAGCTATATACTTTGGGTGGTTACGCAGTTTAGCGGCTACGGCAATGGGTCTCAATTTGGGCGCCAGTGAGGCAAATTGAAACCACTCTATAGAAGTAAAAAGGCGCTCCACAGGAAACATGCCATATTTACTAAGGTCCGACTCTACCAAGGTTTGCTCCTCGCGAGTCTTATAAATAAACTGTCCGTTGAATATCTTCATACCGAGAGTGTAGTGAAAAGAAAACGCCCGCCAATGTGTGCCTTATCGCTCAATGTCGGCATGCGGAAACTGGTTGTTATTGGGCATTGCATACTCTTCGTGGGCCCTGCGCTCCTCTGGTGAGGCATATACGTATGTCCTGTCCGTCACACACCGTGAATACTCCTTTGGCATAAGGCATAAACTCTTCTGGGCCTCATAGAGAAAAGTGGGAAGGAAGTCCTCTAACGATTTTTCAATATTAGCGCGAATCTCATTGTCCCTAGTAAGCAGTCCGTCCGTAATTTTCAATATGGATGGTTGAGTGAGGAAGAGATACTGCTGCATATCATGTTTGGACATATCGGAGCGGTATATCCCGCTAAGCACGGTAGGGTCGTGCAGATGGAATTGGCGCACCGCTTCCTCCAAAGCCACCGTGGGGTACGGGGTTTCCCTAGGATGCGGGATTTCGCCAATAAATATGCCTTGCGCCTTTGCCTTATGCAGTTGATACTGTAAAAAACCATCGCAGATATTTAACGCGTTATTCAAGAGAGTATCCGGGTTATATAGCCTATTGGCATCTCCCAAGTAGGTGGCGTGCCCGTGGCATGCGCCCTTCGTGTAGAGATAGTCCAATGCCATTTTTTCCGTAGCGGATAGATAGTTTTTACAGGCATATTCATGGCGTTCCGCATGCCATGTCGCGCGGGGACGCTCAGACAGCTTGCCGGAGAGCGTGACTAGGTCATAAAGGGAGTTCGCATCATAATTTTTAAAGGTAAAGTGAGAAAATGCTATGGGCTTTAAGATGAAATCCTCCTCGCGTGCGCCTTGGTGGTAATCCCTACTATACGGTAGCAACCCAGGACACTGGAAAAACGCGGCCAATGCATATACGGAAACTGGATTGTGCATTTCGCTTTCGGTGCGCGTATAGTCGCCGGGATCGTATAAATACGAGAAAAAGTCCGAAATATCCAAATGAGGTAATTTGGCATTCGGGTTGTTTGGCGGCGGAGGAACCTTATCTCCAAGCAGCGTTTTATAGCGCTTGAGCGTAAGGCCTAGAGACAGATCCGCAAATCTGTTAAGTGCGTCGCATAGGACTGCCGGGTCGTTATTCGCCCAATATAGAAAAGAGCCGCATTGCGATAAAAACGTCTGCCCCGAAGACTCTATATCCACCATATGTTCTGTGTCGGTTTTGGAGAGCTTAAAGATATCGCCAACATCTAGTGGGAGTTGCTTACGTCCCTTAAATTCGGCTACGCGTATATCCCCAGAATCAAAATCCCCTTGCGTGGCGCGCAAAGTGCCAACAATGGCATCGCGCCTTTTTTTGTCGCAATACAGCTTTTTAGCCCAAGCTTTAGCCCACATAGCAACCATTACGGGATTTATGGGATCCATTCTGTCAAAGTAGATGCGCGTATCGCGCAATAGGGACTGCTGACCCACTTCCGAATTTAAATTATGCGAACTATAGTCTTCAGGGTCTATTGCCCCATATCGGGTGACATAGCCTCTGGAGGGACCGACCCGCTCCTTCATGTATAAATAAGCATTTCGTTCTACGCTAAACTTGCGGAATCCTTCCGGACGGTAGATGGAGATGAATGCTTGTAGCCCATCTATTATGTCCGATTGCATGGCTTCTATGTCAGGAATCTCGCTAAAAGCCAACTCCGGGTACTGGAGACGCATGCGCATATTGTGCAAATCGGGACTCAATTGTCCGTTAGGTTGCGGTTTGTAGGTAAAATTTTCTACTCCTTTTGCTATGCGATTCAATATGTCCTCATAAGAATTTACACTCATATTACACAATATAGGAGTTTGTAGCGGCCTGCAAATTTTCACTTGCATATACTAGCTTTACATGGGCAGTCATTTGTTTAAAAACAGAAAAGCGAAGAAATATATATTCATTCGAGCCATTACCTTGCTATGCGCTGTGGGCTTTATAGCGTGTTATGCGTTAGGCGCCGGGCATATACCTGACATTTGGACGGCTATTGGTTGGTTTATAGGGCTTAGCGCATTTGGATGGGGCGCATATACCGACTTTAGAGTGAAGCTGGTCCCCAATACCTGTCTAATGATCATGCTACTATCTCCACTGGTAGCATGGGCGGAAACCTTTGTTGACGGAAACATACTAGGGATAGTTATTAGGCTAAGCAATACGCTAGCGGAAATGTCGCTTGCGGCGGGCGCGCTTTGGATATTCAGCGAAGTCATGTCGTCGCTATTAGGGCGGGAGGCCTTGGGCCCCGCAGATATATTTCCATGTGCAATGGTAGCGGGACTTACCCTAAATGGTTTAAACGGAATCTTGGTATTCCTGCTTACGCCCTATATAGTGCTGCCATTGTTAATGGCGAGGCGGCTGATAACTCGGTTGAGGGGGGATATGCGCGTCAAAAGCGGATTAAAAAACACATTGCCACTGTTTCCAGCGCTATATCTCAGCACTTTCATAATGTTTCCAGTATCGGAGTGGGTAAAAGGCTTTTTATGGTAATAGGAGTATCGCCAATCGTTATACTGTATATTACTGCGTTTGTATACGGCGCGATAGTGGGCAGTTTTTTAAATGTGTGCATTATTCGGATTCCGCGCAGGGAAAGCGTACTATATCCGCCATCGCATTGCGCCTGCGGAAAACGCATACGTTGGTACGACAACCTGCCTATAATATCATGGGTGTTGCTGCGGGGGTGTGCGCGATGCTGCGGCGGACGTATATCCGCTATGTATCCTCTAGTAGAACTTGTGGTAGCCTGCCTATGGCTCCTAGGTATGCATGTAATACTAACACAGAACCCTTATCTAAGCGTACCTGTTGCCATAGTACTGGCAATTGGGTGCCCTTTGCTGATATTTGCACTAGGCGTGAAATTTAGAATATTCTCGGGGCATTAACTTTATGGGAAACGACCAACTGGAATTGTTCGCGGTGGATACGTTTACTCCTCCGGACGAATTAACGCTACAGCTGGAAGAAGATATATTCTTCTGCAAGCCATTGCGCGTACACCCGACTTTATCGGAGGGTGGGGACAAGAACGGAGCTTTCGGACCCCCCATCCCGCATATGGGTGGTAGAGGAAATAAAAACGCCGAAGTAATGTTTATAGCATATGCCCCCGATGAGGCAGATTTTGCCAATGGGCAAGGCTTTTCAGGGGCTCTTGGGGCGAAACTCATGCAAGCGGTGGAGACATATGCGAACTTAGACTATAACGAAGCATACTGCACCTATTTATATAAATTCGCAAATCCGCCCAAGGAGGTAAAGCGCCAGCACAGTGAAAAATTAAAGGAATATTTGGGTCTGGAGATATCCAAGGTTAGACCCAAATACATAGTATGCTTGGGTTCTGAAATTTACAAAACGCTAACTGGCAGGGAAAGCGAATTAGACCAATATTGCGGCAATCCGGTATACTACCCGGAATACGGGGCAAAGGTTGCGTTAATCTGGTCTCCATTATCCATTTTGTCTATGCCGGAAGAGGAACACAACTGGGCAATAGACCTAAAGATGGCGATAGATCGGCACCTTCCGAACTACAAGAGCAAATGGCAGGAGATGGACGCGTTGCCCACATGGCGCCCGCGAAATATGGGTGAGCTACACTCGGTAGTAGACATATGGCGGGCTAGCGGAGTCAAAGACTTTGCCATAGATACGGAATTTGAACCGCGCACGGAGTGGCAGGATCACATATTATTTAAAATAACCATATCGTCCTGTATAGGAAATATAGACCTGCATCTGTTGCGTCCGCGGTTTGGGTACAATCCGGTAAAATTTTCCTACCATAACATCTTCTTCGTAAACAGGGGGATATTTGACGAGAAATACGCCGAAGCAGTCCCTGAGGGGATGATAAAGCCGGGCAAATTAGCCTATGAGAGAACCTACGATGATGTCGTGGAATACATGCGGGTAACGCGCAAAGATTTCGTGGGATATATAGGGGAGTATGTTTGGGCCTTAGAGGACGGCGATTCCGCGCAGGTGGCGCAAGAGCTCACTAGGTTGACAGAGGCAGACGGAGTCCGCGTTTGGGCTCAAAACGGAAGAACCGACTACAAGTTGCTCCTTCAAATGGGGTGGAACTTAACAAAATACATTTATTTGGACATAATAACGTTGGCACACACCTTGGACGAGCACCAGAGATACGCTTTGGAGGCTCTATCCAAAAAATATCTTGGAGCGCCTTCGCATAAATTCCCGCTGATTGAATGGTTGCACGAACATAGGGTTATCGGCGGCAAGTTGCCATATTCGTTTGTCCCGCGCGAAATAATAGACCCCTACGCCACAACCGACGCCCGCCGCACATACGACTTAAAAGATACGCTTTTAGCGGAAATGAACCGGCAGGATGCGGAGTCAAAGCGCAAGGGTGAGCCAACTTTATGGGATGGATATTTCAATTCCCGCATGCCGGAGTTTTTCAATCTGCTGGCTATGGAAATATTGGGAGAGCCCATAAACCCATATAAGCTGATTGAAAACATGAAGTGGTACGGCACCATCAGGAAGCGCATACTAAATGAGGTAATAACCGAAGTAAAGGAGTTGACAGGTTGGAACGACTTCAATCCAATGAGCGCAAAGGATTTGTCGCGCTTGCTATTTGATACGCTGGGATTGACACCATTGTATACGACGAGTAAACCGCAGCTGACTTGGTCGGAAGTTATGCAGTTGCCGGAGGCGGAACGCGCGGAATTCAGTCCCGCTACGGACGGTGAGACTTTGCAGACCTTGGCTTGGGAGGCGCCCATATGCCACAAACTCTATGTAGCCACAAAAATAGGCACCATAGAACAAAACTATCTTCGCCAAGGAATATACTGGAGCAAAAGCCACAGCGACGCGGAAGATACGCATATTCCAGATTTGGTATTAAGCTATGATAACCCGCAGGGAAGCAGTGCAAAATCAAAGATACGGTCGGGCATAAAGCGCTATATGGCCGAAAAATTGACAAAACAAGAGTGGGCAAGGGAACGCCTAAGGGACCATGATGGAAAGTCGCTTTCCCTAAACATACACAAAAATGGCTATATATACACGACATACTCGGATTTATTGGAGACTATGCGACTGTCAACGCGCCCCAACATGTCTGCATTGCCAAAAGAGGAAAGCAAGGACATACAGAAGCTAACGGGAGAGAGGCCGCCATACGAGATGCGTATGTTAATAGAGCCGGGCTATACCTCAGAAGACTTTTTAAAGGTACGGGAGACCGCTAAATACTCCGGAATACAAAGCATAGTATATAACGAAAATAAAGCTAACAGGGATTGGTATGTAATAGAGTCAGACTGGAATACCGGAGAGGTATGGTACCTAGTAGCAATAACTGGGGATAGGACCGGGGTTGAGACTTTATCGGATCCTACGCGAGATGTGCACGCAACTATGGCGCGAAGCATGTTTCCCAAGCTGAAAGAGGGCGGATATACCGATATGGAGATAAAGGAGAAATTTAAGGACTTGCGCGCGGCGGCAAAACCCTTTGTCTTCGGAATCCCCTATGGTAGAGGAGCCGCCTCGCTCATTGCGCGGCTCAATGCGGATATCAAGCAGGAATACATGGAAAGATTGGCGCGTGACCCGACTACCCCGCAACCGCGCTATTACACAATAAACGAGGGCGAGAACTTCATAGAATCCTATGCTCGGACATTTGTAGAAGGGTGGCACTATCTGGAGGAACAGAAACGCAGGGTAATAGAGCCGGGCTATTTAGTGTCTCCGTGGGGGTTTAAACGCAGGTTCCCCAGAATACCCGTAACCAGCAAGTACCTAAAGGCGTATCAGCGCGAAGCTTCCAATTGGCAAATTCAACACGGGATAGGGTGCTGCAGAATGGAAGCGTCCAAGGCGTATCTGCGCATAAAGCGCGAAAACCCCAAGATGCCGTACTACATGATATCCATATTACATGATGCCACGAAGTTCCTTGTGCATGCGTCAGCGATAGACGAAGCGGTAGAGGCGACGCATTATATTATGGGAGATGGAATGGAATTGCCATTTACGCCCGCTGCTCCTTTGCGCCACTCTATGGAAATTTCCGATGCATGGATGTGCCCGGAAATTAGTGTAGAAAAGATTAAATCGGGCGACTATAGTAACGATACCATGATAGACAGAGTAATCCCAACGTATAAGTATGCGGACATAGTATATCAAAGTCCTATGATATTACAAAGGAACTAAAACTTTTATGAAAACGATAGACATTAACAATAGTGAAAATACAAATGCGACTCTAATCTATGCCGCACAAAAAAATATAGATATAGTTACAGTACCCGGCCGCGTAGGCGCCTATAATCCACTCGGTATGCACATAGACTTAGATAGAATATTTGCAAAAGGCGTATCGGTTCGTATGTTTTATGGCATAACCGATGGTATGGAACGAAATTCCGTAAAGGAACTAGTACAGTCCAAGTCGGATCCCCGCATAGATTTGAAGATATTTAACGAATCGGAGGTACTAGGAAAATATGCGAATTTTGCACTAATAGACAATCAGGTGCTTATCCGCTATATAGAGGTGGAAAAGACTCCGGAGGAGATTGCCGAATTGACAAGCCTCTCGCAGGCTAATACCGAAAAAACTGTAGATTCTGCGGATCCCAAAGCGGAATTCTCCGCAGAACAATGGGAAAGGGGTGTCATAGCTGCGCCTAAATCGGGAATAGAAATCTACAAGGACGAGCCGGAAGTGGCCAAACATATTCGGCTAATAGCCGATTACCTTGAAAAGCGCGGAAGTTAAACCAACATTTATATTCTAGATAACGATAATATAGCCGATATGGGCGATCCATTAGAAGGTTGCGAAGATTCATTCTTATTTTCTATAATAAACTACGACAATGATAGGAAACTTAATAGCAGAAGTGTATGATAATGCAATATCACTAGGGAAATATAAACTCATTAGTTTAAATGGAATTGCATTTTTTCTTTGAGTTTTCTACGAATCCGACTGTTTATTATGGAGAAGATACATATGCCCTTGCTACATACACGGAAAGACGCCCAGTAAAATATGCCATAGATTTGTGTAGTGGTTCGGGAATTCAGGCAATGTTAGCCTCACAGACCTGAGAAAAAAAAGGATTTTTGCGGATAGTGGAATCTGAACTGAATCATGCATCGTTTGGGTGCTTCCTACTCAAAAATCCGTCTACTTCCAAGAAGCAAAAGACACCAGCGTATTTTTTGATGAAGCAAGACCCATCATTGAGGTGTGTATCTACAACACTTCCCTCAAGAACCGTTTAAGTGAGTACGCGAGAAAGTATCTGTCCGAGTGCCAGCTGGCGGACGATGAGCTGGCTAAGAAAAACATCAAGAACTTGCGGCAAGGTAAGACGTAATAGCACGTCTTCCATGGAGAGTATGGCTTCCTGCGGGCGGCGTTTTTGCTTTTTGGTAATCATGATTTTGTGAGATTATCTTGAATATTCGTGTTCGCTGTGCTACAATGAAAATGAATTCTACAATAAATGGAGATTTCTCTATGCCGGTTAGCTATGATAAGTTATGGAACACTCTTATAGATAAGAAGATGAATCGTACAGATTTGAAGGAACACGCGGGAATCAGCTTTAATATACTCGCAAAAATGGGGCGGAACGAGTTTGTTTCGATGGAAAGCCTTTATAAAGTGTGCAAGGCACTAAACTGTGATGTTGGCGATATAATGGAGTTTACGAACAATGAGCATGATTGATTATGTCACAACAGCGACAACAAAATATATCGAACAGATGCCAAAAGCACAACGAAAGAAGTACGGTCAATTTTTTACAAGTAAAGAAACGGCCGTATTCATGGCGGAACTGTTTGATTTGCACTCCGTTTCAGGGACGGTTTCAATTCTTGACCCCGGTGCTGGTTCAGGCATCCTATCTGCTGCCTTGATTGAGAGGATACAGTGTGCCTCTTCAATTACCAAAATCGAATTGGTTTGCTATGAGAGCGACACGAATATTTTGGAATTGCTTCGCTCAAATTTAGACTGGGTTTGCGACCACGCTACAAAGAAGATAGAATATAAAATCGTATCGGATAACTATATTCTCTCTCAAGTCGCTGACTACAAGCATATGTTATGGGAATCTACAAATCCTCCTAAATTTGATTGTGTTATTGGAAATCCTCCCTATATGAAAATTTCAAAGGATGCGCCGGAAGCTTTAGCAATGCCAAGTGTCTGCCATGGGGCGCCCAATCTGTATTTTCTGTTTGCCTCAATGAGCTTGTTTAATCTGAAGGACGATGGCGAGATGGTCTATATTATCCCGCGCTCTTGGACTTCGGGTGCCTATTTCAAAAAATTTCGGCAGAAGTTTCTTGATGAGGGGGCTTTGGAACATATACATTTGTTTGTGAGCCGTGACAAAGTGTTTGAGAAAGAAAGTGTTCTTCAGGAAACCATCATTGTAAAGGCAAAAAGAACCGCGGACAAACCCCAAAATGTCACAATAACAACTACCCATAGCAACGCTGATTTTTCTCAAAAAACGGTCTGTTGTGTTCCCTATGATACAGTTGTAAATGGAGAGGACAAATATATATATTTAGCGACAAATGCCGAGGATGTTGAAGTTCTAAAGAGATTAAACCGGCTGCCTGATACTTTACCAAGCATAGGTCTCAAAATGAAAACCGGCTTAACGGTTGACTTTAGAAATCGCGAAGCATTGAGAGATCATGCAGAAGCGAAGGCCGTTCCTTTGTTCTATTCTCAACACATTAAGAGCGGCAAAGTTGAGTTTCCGATTGGCAAGGAGAGCGAATATCTTGTTACCGATCAAAACGGACTTTTGCAGAAAAATTCAAACTACCTTTTTGTCAAACGCTTTACGGCAAAGGAAGAACGTCGGAGACTGCAGTGCGGCGTTTATTTAGCTCGCAAGTACCCGGAATATGAAGAAATCAGCACACAGAATAAAATTAATTTTATCTGCGGTCAACATGAGTTGTCTGATTGTGTTGTATATGGCTTGTATGTGCTGTTTAATTCCACACCGTATGACTGTTACTATCGAATTTTGAATGGTTCCACACAAGTCAATTCTACCGAGATCAATTCGATGCCAGTGCCTCCGATGAACACGATTGAGGCTATGGGCAAGGCGTTGATTCGGAGTAAAGATATGTCGGAAGCCTCTTGCGATAATATTTTAACAAGCTTCATATGAGTAAGTTATCAGATGCAAAAGAAATTTTGAATGCGTTGCAAGTTCCGGCCAAGCAGCAGAACAAAATGTGTTGCTGTGTTTTGCTGGCTATGGCAGGGCTTACAGAAGAACTTCCTTGGTCAGAGGCCACTAATAATTGGATTCGGATACATGATGTGATCGCTTGTGCCAACAGTAATTATGGTATGACCTATGCGGAGAACAGCAGAGAAACTTTTCGCAAGCAGGCTATGCATCATTTCAGAAATGCTGCTTTCATTGAGGACAATGGCGAAGCAACGAATAGTCCAAATTACCGCTACCGCCTGACAGACGAAATGCTTCGCCTAATTCAGAGCTTCGGACAGAATATGTGGGACGAGCAGCTATCCACATTCCTTGAAAACCATGATACCCTTGTTGAAATCTATGCCTCTAAGCGATCTATGCGGAAGATGCCAGTGAAAATCAACGGAGCGGATTTTACATTCTCCCCAGGAAAGCACAATCAGTTACAGAAAGCAATCATCGAAGAATTTGCACCGCGCTTTGCTCCAAATTCGGAATGCCTCTATGTTGGGGATACCATTGAAAAGGATTTGGTGAAGAACGAAGATAAACTTCGTGAGCTAGGATTTACCATTACATTGCATGATAAGATGCCAGATGTGGTTCTCTACTCAGAGGAGAAGAACTGGCTGTATTTTATAGAGTCGGTGACATCTGTTGGACCGATGGAGCCGAAACGCATCAAAGAGATTGAGGAAATGTCCGCCGATGTGACTGCTGGAAAAATCTATGTAACTGCTTTTCTGGATATTAAGACGTTCAAGAAATTCTCTGAGGCACTTGCTTGGGAAACGGAAGTTTGGATCGCAGATATGCCCGATCACATGATTCATTTGAACGGGAACAAGTTTTTAGGGCCAAGAAAAAATTCCGATATTTGATTATTCTATAAAATACCAGCTCACCTTCCGTAATAGGCGGGTTCCGGTAGGGCAATACCTTGTGGTGGTTTACAATTCTCAAAATACGCCACTTTAGTAGCACCATATGGCATATCATAAATACCTCCGAGATCACAGTTATAGAATCCGCATCCGGAAATATCATCATAAGGTTCTCCAATCGGTACATCCTCCGGATTTTTCCATTTATAGCTGGGAAACGTAACACCGCGAAATTCGGATATGCGGGCAAAGAGTTTTCCAACATCCAATCCCTCTACGGGCGACAGATCTACATTTTCTAAATTCTTGCTGGAGAAATTCCAGCCCCAATTGGAAACTATATCCTTGGATAGGAATGCGATTCCAACCCCGTTGAGCGGGGATAATTCCATATCTAGGGGGAGGCGGATGGAAGTTGGGGAAGATAACGTAAGCAACTGTTCGGGATCCATCTTGGCGCGGGAAAAATCAGTAAATCTTGCAGTACACCCCGAGAGATCCACCTTGCTAAGATCGCAATCTTTTGGCATGACACATCCGGAAATTGAGCGATCTTTCAGAATTCCCTTGCGACGATCCAGCCACGAAGGATCAAATCCGTCTATGTGATTCAAATTTACACCGCTAACACAGCCCCAATAGCGAATATTTTCTTTGGGTACCGAAAATTTCACATCGCTGGAAAGAGCATACCGAAACTTGCGGAAATCCGCCAACGCAAACTTATCTCCGGGGATGACGTAGTCCGCGGGCCACATGTCTGTAGCGCGCAGGTGGTTAACATTGGAAATTAAAGAATCTACACTACCCATGCCAAGAGTGTAATCGGCAAAGTCCTTAAAAGACGCGCCGCTATTTAATGCGCGCTTACACTGAGATACGATGTTATTGGAGCGTCCATTATTCATACCTACTATTATAGTAAGTATTTTAGTGGTTCCAATTAGTGTAAAAGGCCCCACATGCAAAGAATCTCAAAGAATTTTTTCCCGCAATAACTAAACTACACAACTATGAACAGAGTATTAAGCATATTATCCACGTTCTTCTTCTTAACCGTACTAACTGCGGCATATGCGCAGACGGGGTCCGCTTCCAAAGAGTGGGAAATCGTAACGTATAATGTAAAAGAGGAGGGTATATCCTTAGAATTAAGCTCAAAGGAGCTACAAGCCGGTGCAAGCCTCCTGTTTTATTCGAATGCCAATATTGAGGAGGTAAAGACCAGATTTCTTGAGGAGCTGCAATCCCGCGTATCGTCAAAAATAACAAAATACATAGGAGACGCTGAAATAAACAAATGGAAGGGATTCAGGTATATTAGCGTATCCGAAAATTCTGTATTGGCGCATCTGACTGTGATAGTGCCTTGCGGGAGCAACCGCGTACTGATTGCCGACATGTCTGTGCCGGTGGGAAGCATGCACGCAAAGGTGAGCTGGAATAGACTCCAGACCACATGGATTCAAAGTTACAACCGCTGGGTGAAGATATTGTCGCAGAGGCGGTAACAGTAAAATTTTAAACATATTATAAGTAGAAACATGGAAACTATAACCATAGATACGGACGATTTATCCCCGCAAAGGGAGGAAACCGTCTCGGAAGAGAAAGAGACGGATTTAATAGTGAATGTAGATGGCAGTTGCTCTCCAAATCCTGGGGGAGACATGTGGGGTGGAGTATATATAAGCTATTGCGGCAGAAAGCTATGGTCCATAGCCAAAGCGTTTTTGGGTCATGTGGGCACAAATAACATGGCGGAAATACTCATAGCCATATACGGGTTAAAGGCCTTAAAGCGAATACAAGAAAAGTATCCCCAATACGATGTGCCTTCAACAATAATTTCCGATAGTATGCTTACAGTGCAGGCGATAGAGCGCGGTAGCGCAAAATCGCCCGCATTAGATGACCGCGTAGACGAATTTCTAAAAATACGCGATACGATGCGTAACAAGCCAAAGGTCATATGGCGAAAACGCGAAGTAAATTCGCGTGCGGACGCTAGAAGCAGATAGGTGGCAAGGCTATTATGCATCATATATTTTACATGCGTGGTTTAATAACCGAAGGTACGGAGCCGTGCGCTGCGCCCGACAGGGTGGGGGGCGTATACCTTGGAAGCAAGGAAAGCTACGAGCAGGCAAAAGAGTACGTATATAGCTGCGAATGTGGGGCGAAACTGGAATCGTTAGGTGAGAAAAGTTCCGCCACTATAGTAATATTGCATGAGTCTGACATCTATTTGCGAATACCAGTCCGGCAATTAAAACAGATCTATACCATAGATGAGCTGAAAAAATCGGGAAAATGGAAATAAGGTCCGGCAAGCGGTTATACAGCGGGGGTATAGAAAAGACCTGCGCTACGGAGGTACACCTGCGGATAATAGCTATAGGTTGCGGGAAATACCTATACGAAAGCCAAACTGGAAACACCTACCAAGTAGTGTTGCATCCGGAGGGCGGAACGTGTACATGTCCCGAGTACCTACGGCATGTAGAGTTGAACGACCGCGGGGCGTATGTCTCGGATGGATACCAGTGCAAACACATATTAACGGTAAAATCATTATTGAAGCTGCCGTGCGCCATAACGCGCATTCCGATAATAAACAATACCCAAATAAAGGAATTTATAGCTTCGTTGCCCAAAGACGCCCCATTTAAAGAATGGGGTTGGGAGGAAGATAGAATGCCCGAAGGAATGGTGCAAGAACTCCCAGACATATCGGAGATACCAGAGGAGCTATGGAAACTAGATCCACAATAAATGCAATACTTTCAAAATTCAACGGCACCTTAGCTGAAAAGGGGTATATACTCAGAGCGCCTCAAAAGGAGATGCTGGAGTTTTGCTGTGCACAATGGGAGCAGGGAAAGGGCGCCATAGCGGAAGCACCAACAGGTACGGGAAAAAGCTTCGTATACCTATTTCTTGCGAGCCAATATGCCTTCCAAAATAAAGCAAACGGGGTAAATAAATGCGCGGTTATAAGCACTTGTTCCCGTGCGTTGCAAGACCAAGTTGAGCGGGATTTTAAAATATTCCAAGAAATGTACCCGCACATAAAATACGCCGTTTGGAAAGGCGCAGCCAACTATCTATGCGTAAACCGACTATATGGCGCATTAGCCAATCCGCCGGAGTATTTTGAGCCAGAAGATATGGAACAGCTGCAATTTTTAGAAGAATTGTTGGAAGAGGTAGAAGAGACCGATGGCTCAAGGGAAAAAATGCCGTTTAAACTAAGCGACCGAGTCTGGAATAGGGTATGTTCTAATGGCAAGTGCTGTACAAAAGATAGTTTGTACCCATGCTATAAAAAATTGGCATACAAACGAGCGGAACGTTCTCAGGTATTGTGCGTCAACCACACATTATTAGCCACTACGGGCATATATGGGGGGGTTATACACCCGGCACAGGATCTATCCAGTAGGATAGATTGCGACGGAGTACGTCTAATTATAGACGAAGCACACGAATTGCTCCCTTCAATACGCAATGCGATAAACACCACCTATTCGCTATCTACAATAAAAAAACAGATTTCCCGCCTATCCGAACCGTATAAGACCCTATTCAGCAAAGAACTGCTCTCCCTAACAAGTGCGTTTTCCGATTTGCTGTACGAGGGGGAGAAAGTAGTTATAACGCGGGACACTCCGAAAGCAGCGGAATTGACAGCCCGTATGGCCACACTAATGCTTGGGGTATCCGAGAGTGCCAACAGCGCCCAGCAAGCGCAACAGTCGGAATTACTGCGAAGATATACAAAATCCGACTTAAAGAATTGGGAAACGGACCAAATCGCCCTTTCCAGCGGTGGGAACAAACTCTTGGAATATGTAACGACATTTCCTCATAATGCATTCTTAACCTTGCAGCTACAAAATGGGAAAGTAGTGTACGATTATTACCCGTTTGAATTTACCCCAGAGTTACAGGGCATATACAGGCTATGCGAAGCTCCGCCAATTTTTACTAGCGCGACGCTGGTGCCGATAGGCGCCAAAGAGGCCATGGAGCGCCTTCAGGTAACTCCTGAAAATGTATCGGTTAAGATTATACAGCAAGGATATGACTACCTTAATACGGTAAAGGGGTACATCCCAAAGCTTAAAGATGCGCGAGATCCTGAGGAACTTGCCAAATGGTTACGCCCGATTATAGAATTAACCTTGGGAAATACCTTAGTGCTATTTACATCATACAAGACCATGTTTGAAACCGCCGACAAACTGGGGGATCTACAAGAGAAGGGCTATACATTTTGTATACAGGAGCCGTCTTTAAATTCAAACGAGCTGATAACAAAATACAAAAAATCAACCCGATCCGTATTATTTGGGAATGTGGCGCTATGGTCGGGAATAGATATCAAAGGTTCAAAGCTGTCAAATTTAGTAATAACGAAGCTGCCATTTCATAATGTGGATGAATATACTAAAGCATATAGCGAATATCTAGAAGAGAAGGGGGAAAGCCCGTTTTACAAATACATGCTGCCAGAAATGTTGGACAGGTTTAAGCAGGGGTTGGGGCGGCTGAAGCGCGACGCGGCCGACAAAGGCCTGATCTGGTTGCTGGATCCTAAAATCTCTACGGCATCATATCGTGCGTATGTAATAGATAAGTTGCCAGTTATGAAATGGAAAGTGCTGAAATCTCCCAAGGAGATACCCGAACCTGAGCCAATACGCAAATGGCTGGGAATATCGGAGAGCCTTATAGATGAAAACGAACCCTTTTAGCCTTATTGCACATGCCAGACATAAGTGAAGAACAGAAATTAGCGTACGTACGCGATGCCATAATTCAGTTGATGCATCAAACGTACATGGATTTAAAAAAGATGGCTGAATCGCCGGAGATTTGGGATTCCTCTCCGGAGTTTGCGGTAACAACACCGTGGCAGAAAAGCAATATGCAGAGTATATTTATTTCAATATACGATGTGCCCGTGGAAACACCGCCATATAATAGGGCAGCATTTTCGCAGTTAATACTACAGTACGGTATAGAGGCGGATTACACGCTGATATACCCAAGATTTGATTCCGCCTACAGGCGAGCTTTGGGGCGTGTAAACGAATACCGCAAATCACGTGGGCTGGCACCGTACCCCGATGTGGAAACCGCGCGCGGCATGCCAATTAAAAGGTGATCCCACCAATATTGAGCAAATTTAAAGTTGAACTTTAAATTTGCCCAATGACACTACTTAAGGCTATTTTCCCCTCTTGGAAGCTCTCATAGAAAGCTGTCATTCACCTTGCAGGTAATTCAGCTTCGGCAGGTTCAAGGTGCGGTTCTGAGATGAGTTCTTTCTTCACTCTAACCCTGTTGTACAATTCGTCAACAATGCCCGATGCCTTGAGTATCTCAAACAAGTTGCCGTCCGAATTTAATTTATCCGCCAAGTCTAAACCTGCATTGGATGCGTAGCTGTCCGACACTTCGTTTTGGAATAAATCCCTGTATTTATTTGCATCGGAATCGCGCATAGCGCCTAAGCAGACTGCAATAAGCGCTTCTTCGCATACACTAGCCATGCCGGGATTGCCGTGGTTTATGCCCGACACAAGCGCATTGAATGCGGAAAGGGATTCCTTTGGAAGCGAGACATCGTGTATTTCTGGGAGCTTTTTAGCTTTTGCGGGAGTGGAAACCTCAACTGTTGAGCTGGACTTTTCGGCAACAGAATTCTCCACGGGAATAGATTTTGCGGACGGCACGAGCGAATGCAGCGCTTTAGCGTCGCGAAGATATACCGATTGTGATTTGTCGCACAATTCCTTGATGGTGGCGTCATTACCAAATATGGAAAACGGTGAATATGCCAAGATGGATTTTTTAGGTATATAGTCAAAAGCCTGTTGCGCCATGGATACGCGCAAATTGATATGAGATTTCAGCAACTCGCCCGGGATAGATTTAGCCGCCTCTTCCACAGATATTGGCTTATTATCCATAGGTGTTCCATTAGAAATTGCGGACAAAAAGCCTAGTTCCCTGTAAATATTATCAACGGTAGTGTCCGAGAGAAATTCCGCGGCGGCGCTTAAGCTCATATGCTCCGTGGAACGCTTTTTGGGGTTAAAGACAGGAACTTTTTCATTTTCCATAAGAGTCTTGCCATAGTAGTCGTACAAAGCAAGCCTAAAGCTTTTTAACGGCGCATACTGTCGCAATTGCAGAGTCTCCATCGCGCGTACATTCGCACGGAGAGTATTATCGCTAGAGAGGTTAACACCCTCCGCCTCGCATGCAGCATATAGCGAATTTGCCTTGGCGACAAGATCCAAGGCTTCGGGATCCTCCTTCTCCACAACACCGCTCCAAAGAGAAAAATCCTTGTCATTACTTGAAAAAATTGAGACAGCGTTGGCATCGCCCGCCCCTAATCTGCGAATTACTTCACATTTGCATGCAATAATGTGGGTCACTAGCGAATTAGAATAGAATGTGCGAGATTGTTTACGCAAATCCTCGTCTAGTGTGCGAAGTTCTTCTTTGGAAAGTTTTCCTAACCCATTATCGGCGGCATTAAGCGGAGCGACCAAATCATTGTATGTGCGTCCCAAAATGCTGCCCAAACTTTCCATAAGCGCGTCATTTCCGTTGCCCGCCATGGCTAGGGTGTCGTGAAAATTGCGCAGAACAGTATTGGAAAGGATACTAAGTGCGGGCGGTTCGGCATTATTGCGGTTTATAGTAAGGTAGTTGTCAATTTTGGGGGAGTATCTGCTTTGCTTATTTATTGCTTTCTCAAGGTCAGAATACAGAGACAACATGCCCCTAGTATTGTATCCTGCCAACTCGGGATTGGCGTCGCGCAATTCCAAATGCTTCTCCTTTGAAAACGCGTGTATGGCGACGGGGGATCCGTGTTCGTCAACCTCCACCCAGTTATAAGTATCGCTACCACCCTTGGTGCGATTGTATCCCAAATAGCGGTAAGCACGGTCGCCCAATTTAAATGTGGGATGCAAGAGTCTTCTAACAACTCCCATTTGTTCACCATTCAGGAGCATTTTTCCCAGCACCTGATCTTCATTTCCAATAGTAAATACGCCGCGCGAGATACGGCTGTCCATCCACTTGGCGGAACCCTGCAATAACTTGCCAGCGTGTTTATATTTTGAGGCCTTTATATAGTACTGCCCTGTCACAAAATTAAGGGAGTTGTCATAGGAAATCCAAGTGGCCTTATTTAGCTCTTCGGGCATATCGTTTGACAACAGGCTGGAAAGCATTGCGGGGTCTATAGTGAGTTTTTTGCCGGGAAACACGGTCGGCACGCTCTTTTCAACTTTGGCGCCAAGCACATCCTTTGCTATTAGTAGCGCGTTAGACAGAAATAGTTGCGCGGACATTATCTCGTCGCTATCAATATCGCCAATACCCCTAGTCACCTCATATACATCAGATGATATATCGCGGAATTCTTTTCCTTCTTCGTCCGTTTCATTGAGGGATACTGCATTTGATGATACGGAAAGTTTCACGGGGTCGCCAATATTTACCCCATGTGTGTAAAATGCCTCTCTTAGGCTCTCCATTAGTTTATTTGTGGTTATAACGGAAGAGTATGTGTTTCGGGTAGTGCCTATATCTTGTCCCCACAAGTCGGACAAAAAGAGTAGATTCCTGTACTTATCGCGGAAATACCCCATCTGTTCGTCTGTAAGGTTTACATTGCCGGGCGCCATTAAGTCCCTCAAGAGACAAAACGCGTAGTTTTTTGTCACTTGAGATATGGACTCGTCCCGATAAAGCGGATTAGAATCGCGCACCTCGGAAACGTACCTGTTTGCGTTAAAGTTTTCCATGAGGAATGGGCAAGACAATCCCAAATTGCGCAGTTGCTTATCGGGATTGCGCAAAAAGTTATTGCGTTCGCGCAAATACGCCTCAAACACGGCTACGCGCGGTATATTCTTCAGGGGATAGGCTTCCATCAACACTTGCGCGGCAAACGACAGCCCAGCATAGCCGAAGCGTCTCTGGGCTTGAAAGCGATCTTTTGCGGAGAAGTTAAACCATAGGCTTCCCCCACGTTCTCCGCGTACCATTCCGCCATATACGGGCATGCGGCGCATACTGTGCTCGGGGTTGTTGCTCTTATACGGAAGACTCAGTTTACCACGGTAGACTACGCTATCCCCTCCAACGGCAGTTATCTCTGATACTGCAGGATTTAACGCGGCAAATGTGGACATCCTAAAATCGGAGGTCTCCACGGATAACGTGTACAAGCTAGCACGTACCATACGCGATACTAAGGGTGTCATTTCATCTTTTGATGGGCTCAAATTAAATCTCATGCCCTCAGTTTAAGAAATATTTACCCACCTACACGCAGTTGGAGAAATTTTTTATAGACTACACTTTAAAAGCATCAACACAAACAAACGCACAAGTATCAGCTACAAATGAGTACAAAAAGAAGAAAAAGCACACCCAATCAAGTATACCTAAACAAAACTTTAATACCCAAGTGCCAGCTATTGTTCCGCAAAGCGGGTATAAAGGGGATACAATTCCAAAAGTATCTGGAATATACCTATGAGATAATCCGGCAAAATACGGAGTCGGAGCTGGAGGAATTGTATGCTATAGTAGAGGATAACATCCGTGATTTGCGCGGGTATATAGTGCGCATGTATCCACACTCGCGCACGCTAGCTACATCAGAGGAAGCCTTCGGGAGCGAAACCTTGGACACGTTGCCACAGGCGCAACAGGACTATGTAAAGAGCTTGTACATTTACAAGGGGCTAAGCGAACACAGCATGCAGGATAACGCTAAATGGTTCAATATACTAAAGGCATTGGCAGTATACTGCATAAACAAGGAAATACCCATAGACGATGTCACACGGACTTTTGGGGACATGACGCCAGAGGAGATAAACGCGGTCATCACAATGCCCGAAGACCTGGAAGGGCACGCAAAGGCGCGTAAGCGCATGGATAACTCGTGGATAAAGCCGGAAATGGAGCGCGCCAAGAAAATGCTGGGGTTAAAGAAGGGTGCATGCAAGGAATGGAACGCAGTACTGCTGAAAATCATTTGGTACTGCAAAAAATGCGGCAAAGACACGGAGAAATTTTTAGCCAGTGTAGCTGAAAGCGACAGGAGTCCAAAAGCTTATTATGAACAATTGGAAAGAGACAAGGAAACCGCCGCCAAGTGTTGAGCACCTAAAGTATTTTAAGATTTGGGCAATATCAAACACTATATCTTCGGGTGTATTGATACTAATTCTATTATGCTTGGTGGCCTTTCTGGTGCAAACGGCATACAATATGTCGTACAAGCGGCTGACGCTTCAAGAGATAATAAATGTAACACAAATGGAAAAGCAGATAGAAAATGAACACACAAAATTTTAAAACAAACTATAAATATGGCAATGAGAATTACCGCCGCAATGGGGCTATAGACGGAGGCGCGGAGAAAAAGCCCTATAAAAACCCAAATACGGAATTTTTCAAATTAAGCGCATTAACCAATTTATTGAATGCGGGGATACTGATACTGATATTGATAGTGATGTGCTATATGCTATACGCGCAGACCGCAGAACAGGCGTACCTGCGCGAGGTATCGGAAGCGCTCCTGAAAAGCATAACTTTGGTGCCTTAGTATGCCATATAACCAACAACAACAGCTTGCGATTGCGCACAGGGGTTCTCCATTAATGATACAGGCGGGAGCCGGTACGGGAAAGACTACTACCATCATAGGGCGCGTAGTCAGCTTGCTTGAAGAGGGCGTGCCGCCCGAAAATATCTGTATGATGACCTTTACCAATAAGGCGGCAAATTCCATGTTGACGAAAATAGTCGCAAAGACCCCGCAGGGAAGGCGCATAACCGTTGGGACATTCCACGGCATAGCCCTGCAGTTGCTATACAAAACTGCGGCGCTCACGGGCATGCCAATGAATTATAAGGTATTTGGGGGCTATGAGACAGAAAAGCTCTGGCGGCGCGCTATCGCAAATTCCGTGGGAGAGGAGGATTTTAAAATATTGTCTGCGGGAAAACTGCAAAAGCCCGGCATATACGATGGCTTGTACTCCAGAATGCGTTCCGGATTATATACCATAGAACAGCTATATAACATACTGCCCAAAGCTAAGCTAATAGACGCAATATTGGGGGAAGGCGCATTGGAGCGCATATTTTCAAGTTACGAGCAGCTGAAGTACGAAAACAAGGGACTGGATTTCAACGATATCCTGACTAAATTTTACGAAATCTTGGACAACAAGACGGCAAGGATATATATTCGGCGCAGATATACGCACTATTTCATAGATGAATACCAGGATACATCCAAATTACAGGCGGCAATATTGCACAAGATGCTGGGGGAGAATCCCAACGTTACGGTGGTGGGAGACCCAAACCAGTCTATATACTCATTCCTTTCCGCAAATATCCACAACATGCTGGATTTTACTCGCGAATATCCGACTGCCAAAATAATACAGTTAAACGAGAATTACAGGTCTACCGACGCGATATTGTCCGTTACAAACAAGATACTCAACAACAAGGAATCTGTACATAATCCTCTGCACAGCGGTAGAGACGGGAATATAAGAATACTGCCGATATTCCACACATACGCCAATGAGCGGGACGAGGCCGCGCAAATTACCCGAAGAATACAATCGTGGATCGCAAAGGGTGTAAAGCCGGGGGAAATCGCTATTTTAGCCCGCTATGCGAGAATACCCTACGCGATAGAAAGGGAGCTGATGCGCGCGGGAATACCGTATGTTAAATATGGAGGTGTGGCGTTTAACGACAAATTCCATGTCAAGAAATTCCTTGCATTGGTGGAGTTGTCTATAGACAAAAGAAATTATTTGGCATGGGAGGAAATCCTTCCGCTGGCTCCGTATATAGGCGAAGAATTAACTTCCCGCGTAATAAAGGACATGAAGCACGACGCTTTGTGGGATTGGAACCTATGCCCGACTACCTGCCTTGGTAACGGGAAGCGCGGACAAGCGTTAAAACAACTATGGGACTATATGGCTCCCTTTGCGGAGCTGGAAACATGCACGCTCACAGCGGATCAGCTGTTGCATATAGTCGGCGACGTATTCAAAAGCGTATATACTTACTATGCGGAAAATATAGGCAGGAACAAAACATTAGGGGACGAAGAAGACACCTCCGAAATTCCGGGTATGCCGGAGAAAGACAACTCCACGCTGTTAGAAGAGCATTTAAAAGATATAGAAGGGTTTATTGACTATCTGCTGTCCACGAGGAGCAATGATTTAAAGAGCATTTTGGGGCAGTTTCGTTTAGACTCCTCCGAGTTGGATAACGCCGCGGACACCGAAAAAGTAGTGGTGTCAACTATACACTCTGCCAAAGGTTTGGAGTGGGAAAATGTATACGTAATAGGCGTAGAAGACGGAATTTTGCCGCCCACGCCGCGCACCTATGGGGCGGGGAAGCACCTAGCAAAGGAGGCAACCTACATGGAAGAGGAGGAACGCCTATTCTATGTGGCCGCTACGCGCGCAAAAAATGAACTGCATATTACGACATGTTCCTCTCGGATGGGCATACCAATGACCCCAAGCCCGTTTATAACAGGATTCTTTGAAGCGCCTTTGGACGAAATCACAAAAGGAAAAAAGTACGACAAACTAAACTATCCCACTCATAAACTTTACATACGAATTTAACAAAGCGCATTTTTTCACATTAAACCAACTGTAAATAACAAGGATATCATGAACTCTCAAGACATACGCAACAGATTCAAAAAACCCGACTTGGATAAAGAAAAGGAAAGACAAGACGCCGAACTGGCGGCAAATAACATACAGCGTTTGACGCTGGTAAACGAAAAGCTTCCGCAGCTGAAGCTATCGCAGGCGGGAACGCGCTATATAAGGCTGCTACCTCAAACAGAGGAGTCAGAAGACACATTTTCGCATATGCTGGCCTTTGTGTACGTTGACTCAAAGAAAATACCCAACCATTCAGGATATATGGCGCTTACCCAGAAACAGTCAGACTTTCTCAGAACGGCGCGTGCAATATTCCTTGGCGACGATAGATTCCGCGACCTTATGTACAGCAGGGAGAGAAATCCTTCCGGCATAGAGCTCATGCCGCGCTATAAAGAGCTCTTCTTGGGATTCCTGCAAAAAGACCCTGAAAAGCAGCTATATGTGATAATTCTGCCGTCCAACGGGTACAATCCAAAGCCGACCCAGTTGCAGGCTGGCACAAAAATAAAACAATTCCCGTTTGAAAAATCTATGTCAGGAAAATTGGTCTATGGCGATATATTTGACATAGAGCACGGCAGGCTGATAAAGCTGGAAACAAGCGGGGACGGGGATAAAACCACATATACGCCCTCGGTTGACGAGGAGTACCCGCTTACAGATCCGGAATTTGACGAAGTCCTATCAAAGGTCGTGCCTTTCTCCGAAATAATAACGTACGCCTCACAAAAGTTGTTTTTAATGTATCTGCGCAGTTCTCTAACGGATGCTATGTTCCAGCACCTGATGCGTGAAACGGGGGCGGAAGATAAACTTCGCGGAAAAACCATAACGGAGGACGAGTGGCAGAGCATATTGTCCGTACCGCCGAACAGGATAGGCTATACGAAATATACCGCAAACAGGGCGGCGCAATACCGTCCAACTCCCGCCAAAGTCGCTCCGAAATTCGAACAAAAAACTCATGCCGCCATGGAAGATGCATACAACGATGGCGAAGACCCTAATGACGACTTGGACTATGGAACCGCCAAAGCTCCTAGCGCAAAGGAACCTGCCGCTGAACCAAAACCCGCACAGGAAACCGCAGCCAAAGTATCCAAGACGGAGCCCGCAGCGGCGCAGGACGAAGAAGATATAACGGAGGAACAGCGAACAACTCGCAAGTGCATTGAAGCAATGCGCGCTACCGGCTGTAAAGACTCCGCCATTCCTCCACAACTATTCATTCAAGCGGGGTGGAAAGTCCCGCAGTGCAATTTAGAAGAACCTGCACAATAGAATTAAACAAAAAGAGGAGGGATATTTCCTCCTCCTTTTTTTACCCTGTTCGGAATATTCGCGCCAAGTAACTAAAGGGCCTCTTTGAGAAATCCCAACAACTCCAGCATTTCCACATAGGGCATATATAGCATGGCCGGCGTGAGTGTGGCAATCTTCTCGCTAAAATCTGCGGTATTGTCGGTAAGGTAAAAATACGCGCAAAGTAATATAGTGCCAATTATATTGCAAAGTCCGGGGAGAGTTGCAATTAACATACTCCAAATAGCGGTGCGCGCGCACGCACACAGACATCCGTGGGAATAGCGTTCATATTCCCTTTGGTTGCGGTTAAATTCTTCTATATTGTTGCATTTCATAAAGGGAAACGGCGTGCTTTCACGCAAACGCCGCCAATCGTCCTGTATCTGTCGTATTTACGCTGTCCATAGCCTCTTGGACACGAAGTAACTCATCTTCATGCCAGTAACGCATATTACCATAAGTGACCCAAGCGGGTTGAAAACGCTCTGGCAATTGCAGCCAGGAATCAACTCCCAAAAACTGCAGAGCTTCTTTTTCCGAATACCACACGTCAGGGGTTGCCGACGGGGGTAGGGGAACAAGAGGCGATACATCTAAGCCTGCGTCCGCAGCGGCATCTAGGGCATTTGCCAAACGGAAATCTTCTATCGCCTTGCCGATCTTCTCCAATAAATTACCAATAGCCGATATAGGCATGCGCGTCATGTCGGCTATCTCCTTCTGGCATATGAAATTTCCATGTCGTTTAATTGACTTTTGTGCGGTAGCAAAGGCTAAATCGCTATTGTTACCTGCGGAAACGGGGGCGGAAATTAGCCCGCAGAGGTTGGCGTCTACCTTTAATGTGGTATTCTTTATCTTTCCTGAAATAATCCCCAAAGTAGTGTGCAATAAGTGGAGCAGGGTAATATTAAAACTGGTAGCCAGAGATACTATATGGCAAATCTTATGCCCATTGTTGGCTAACTCCAATTCGCGTTTACAGGCCGCTTCAGCCTGGTGAGAAATGGATTCATAAAAAGCATAAATATCGTCTTCATAAAGAAAGGCCCCGCAACTACCATTGCAGGATAGCCCCAAACCTGCCGCAAATACGCTCAACAACGTGTTTAGCGTATTCATTAATTGCTTCGGGGGTATATACTCCGGATCTAGCGTCGCCCAGTTAGTCCAAGAAAAAGTTATCGTAGATGTTTTTGCGTCCTTCCTCGCGTCCCCGGAAATTTCAAAATTTAGGGAATTTTCAATAGATTCTTTTAGCGAACCTATATCTCCTCCAAAATTTTTAGCCGCTTCGGATAGTCCGTTGCGGGATATTTCTATTACAGTGTCTGTTAATTCTTTTAACGATAGTTTTGTATTTTTATTCATGGTGTGGTCAGTATAGGAAATATTTTACACATATGATGACTTTTTTACACTTTTTTTGCATTTTGAAAAAAAGAACTGACGTATCCCGTCAGTTCTTAATTCCGAGCTCTACAGCTATAACTTGCCTATTTTGACCATTAGGGAGTGATGTTTCGCCCTCTGATATATTTAAGGTAAAATCTGAACGGCGCCCCTCCCAATTGTAAATATTTCCCGGAATTGCCTCTGTGTATGATATTTTTATGCCAAATTCATCAGAATACGCCAGAGCCTGAAAGAAGTTGGAACTATCGGGATCCTCTCCGATTGATACAAAATATCGCATGCGTTCCATTATTTGTCGTGATTCTACGGGTATTTCCGCAGAGAGTTTTAGATTGCCTTCGCTATCCTTTAGGCTGAATTCACACATATCTTTAGCAAAAGAAAGTGTCACCGTATCCGAATTATCCCAGTAGACTTCACGCAACATACACTGCGAATGGACAAGTGAAATTACGGAAGAAGTCAACGAATGCAACCCGCGTATCTGGGAATTTTCTATCGCGCGTATGCTGGAGAATACAATAAATCCCACCAGCACTAATAAAACGGCCGTTACCACTAGCATTTCAACTAGGGAGAACGCCTTTTTCATGCTGGTGGGAATACGATTCACCTTTACTGGCCTATATATTGAGGATAGGTAGCTTGGGCGGCGGGCTGGGCGCCATATATCGGATATGCCGTTAAAGCATTAGCGTTTACAGTAGTGGGCGCTTGCGCTGGCACGCCAGTCGCAGGAAACGACACTTGTGGCATAACCTGTGCCTGCGGATTCAAAGCGGATGTTCCATATGAAGTCGCTTTATACGGCGAAGACGTAGGCTGGGAATTTTGTACAAGTGGCGGATTTGCGGGAGTTCCGCGCACGATAGGATATACGCAGGATACGCCGTCATTTGTCTGTACCACAACATAATGACCAGTTATACGCTTAACGTTAAGCTGTATATCACGTCCAATAGCGGGGTCAAAGGCGACAAACGCGCTGTTAACAAAGACGGGGAGATTTGCCGGTTCTAGGCGAAGCCCATCGGGACGATAAACAAACCGCGCATTCGCGGACACAAGCAGGTTGTATATTCTTGCATTAGTGCTATTGAGCAAGAACTGGCATGAGGGCAAATCGGGGGTAGTAAGCGTAAACTGCAGAGGCTCGTACCCATGTTTGTATATTTCTATGCGGTCAAACTGGTTAACGGAAACACTGCCTAAGGGGGTAGTACCCACATAGACGTCGTTTACCAAAACATACGCACCGGCTGGATTGGATTGTAGCGTCCCTATAGTGGCGACTTGCCGCTGGGACAAAGCGGGCATAGTGGTTTCAGCACCAACCTTCGGCGTGATCTGATCAACATTGGGCGCTTCTTCCGTGGAAGTACAACCAAAGAGCATTAATGACAATAATGGCAGATATACTATTTTTTTCATTTTTGTTCAGATTTTGAATGGTTAAGATAAATGGGAGTGGGCTCGTAGGCGGGCTTCACAACACTGTTATGCGCCTGTCCTGCGCCATTTACTACGGGAAACACCCCCGGCGCTACTTTTACATTTACGCTTGGCGATGCCACAGGCGCCGCTTCCCCGGGTATAGGGGCCGGAGGTTCCGTTGACATAATTGCCGTTTCTGCCGGAACAGTTACGGTAGGATTTGGTCCGCCGCGGCGAATTTCCTCTACCTTACGCCTTACATCGGCATTCTTTTGGAGCAGAGTCGCAACATCCATATATGGGGATACTTCCTCCGGCATACTAGGTACACGCAGGTCGTTATCCGCAGGTTCAGTATAAACCTTCGGCGTAGATTTCTTGTCGGAAGTAGGCTTGTCCATCTCATCTTCACCATTTTTACTTTCGGCGGATTCCTCCGTAGCGGGCTGTACGGATACATCTTCCTGTTGGAACTTCAAACCGTCGGTGGATTCCAATCTGGATACGTCTTGGCTCGTAAAAGTATGCATGGCGTTATTGGCGTCGGACACGAGGAATGGGTCTTTAGCCTCGCTTAAATCTTCACTGAGCACCACATCGTTCGGGTTAAAGAGCAGCGGCCACTTATTGTTAATTGCGAAGAGTGCGCCCTTATCCATGGTGTTCACATCCAACCCCTTTCGGAATTGTTTCTTGATTACAGGGCGGATAAATATAAGCAGGTTTTTTGTCTCGTTTGAGATATTATTATTCCCAAACAAGGCTCCAAGATACGGAATTGACTGCATAAATGCCAAGCCGGTTTGAGTATTGGTGTACCTATTTTCACCAAGGCCGCCAATGACTATGTATTCGCCGGAATTAAGCGAGAAAGCGCCACCATAGGAGCGGACGGAAGTAATGGGCTCGCCGTCTTCGTCGTATCCCTGCAAGGTGGAATTCGTCACGCTAACTTTTAGGCGCAGTATATCGTTACCCTGTATGATTGGCACGACGGAAATAGTGATACCAACGCGCTTAAAGTCTGTGGAATTCGTGTCTGTCCTGCCGCCTGAGCTTTCAACTACCGCGCTACTGGAGGAAGTATACGGCACTTCCACGACGCTTTCCAATGTTACGGAGCGGTTATTAGTGGTAAGCACCCTAGGGTGTGAGTAAGAGCGACCCTGCTTGTCAGCTTGCAATGCCTTTATAGTTGCGGAAAAATTGTCCACTTGGAAATTTCCCAAGCCTATAGTGCCGTCAGAAGCTGTGCCGGCGGGGTTATATGCGACCGTAAAGCCATTTTCAGAGGCAAACGACCAGTTAACACCTAAGTCCGTAGTAGGATTGAGGGAAGTTTCCGCCACAAAGATTTCTATGGCAACGTTCTCTTGGGGCGAATTAATTGTCTCTAAGTAGGTAAGGACAGCCTCATGTCCGGCCGCCGTAGCTTGGACGAGCAAAGTTCTATTGTCTTGGTCATAAATGACCACGGATTCGTCAGAAGCGGAATTTGGGGGATTTACCCCCGCCTTTGCGGACCGTGCGCCTCCAAATCGCTTATCCTGCCCGGAAGTAGCATTGGTAAGATCCAATTTAGCCAATGCCTTTATATTATCTATAAATTCACTATAGTCAGCTTTGAGGGATTTTGACACATTGCTCATGCCGGAACCCAGATTTGCGCCGGAGGAGCCGGACGAACTCATGCTGGAGTTATTCTGTAACTGCGCACCTACAGCTTCCATGGTGTCCCCTGCGTCTATATAGTTAAAATCTAATTTATACTTTCTGAGTATTAGCGGGGGCTCTTGTTTTTGCCGCAGAGAAAAGGCGCCGAAATAGTCAATAACTTCCAGATTCTGCTGTTGAGCCAAAGCGCGGAATATATCGGTGGGGGACATGCCCGAAAATAGCGCGGTAATCTCAGCATCAGGTATATCTGGGGAGGATATGTAGGAAATGTGCATATCACGCGCCAAAGAGGAAAAGACGGATGATAACGGCGCTTTTCTCAGATCCAGCGTGGTAAGGCTTTTTGAATCAGGCAGCTTATCAGAGTATTGAATTCCTGATACTACAGTGTCAAATTCGGGTTTGGAGCCCCATATAGTTTTTACACCGCCAACGCTATTGGCATCGGGAATTCTATCCAACAGTGGCTCCCTGTATCCCGGGGGTAGTAAAGTAGACAGAGACGATCCCCCGGTTAATTTCGCAATATCTTCGGCAGATACGGGTACATAATTAGCATTTGGTGCTTCCGCAGACGCATTTACTGCCACAAGTGACGCGCTTAGGAACAAACTGTTTAACAGAATATGTTTCAAATTTAGCATATATAGATTTTAGTAATTGGAAAAATTTATCACGCGATGAGCTTAGTGATATCAAATAGAGGCATAAACATGCCAAAGAGTAGGAATCCCACGAACGATGCGATGATAACAATGAATATAGGTTCAATGAGCACTTGAACATTTGCTACGCCAAGCCGCACCTCCCTCGTATAGAAGTCTGCCAAGAAATTTGCCGCGCGCGCCACATCGCCAGACGCCTCTGCCGCCTTGATATTGCCTATGACCATGGCGGGAAGCACATGCGAATTTGCCGCAAGCGAGTCGGATAAGCTTATGCCATTTTCTATACCCTCACCCACTGAGTGCCACGCGTCCTTATACATCTTTACGTTACTGGCTTCTTCCAATATGCGGATTTGCTGCAAAATTGGCAATCCAGCGTCGGAGAGTTGACCTAGCATGTGCAGATAGCGCGACATGTATACATTTTTAGTTAAAACGCGTATACCGGGCAGTGAATGAAACAGGCGCTGGACAAGTTTAGAGCGCGCAATGTCCCGTTTTTTCTTAAAAACGACAATGGGTATTCCCAAAATTATGAGCATGACCCACGGGTGTCCCGTCATAAAGTTGGACAGGTCCACAAGCAAAGATGTTACAAATGGCATGCCACCGGGAATGGCACTATACAGCGGCATAAACTTTGGGATGACAAAAAACGAGAAGATCACCAAAACAACCGCAGATATAGTAAGGGCAATCATAGGGTAGATAGAGGCATTATTAAGTTTTTTGTCCAATTCGTAGGCCAATTCGGAAGATGCGGCCAAACCGGATAGAGTATCGCCAAGCGAGTTGGACTTAATGCCCGCGTTAATCATAGCAGAGCTCATTCTGTCAAAGACGAATGGGAATGCTGCGGTAGCTTCAGCTAGCGGCTTGCCGTTTTTTACGTCTCGCAGAATACATTCGCACACATAGCGCATGCGCTTATCGCTGGAGGATTCCGCGCACAATTCAAGTGATACCTTCAGGTTTACCCCATTTTTTTGCATCATGGCGAATTGCCTATAAAACAGGATGAGCGACTCAATGGAAACCGTTGTTGCGGATCCAGATGTTCCAAAGAACCTGCCTATTAGAAAAGAGAACAGGGAGCATACCTCTATGTCTAATACCTCCCAGCCGTATTTGCGCACTATTTTCTCAATGACATTGGCTTCGGAACGGAAAGACCACGTATAGTGGATAAACGTCAAATCCGCCTTATCTTTGCAAGTGAGTTTGTACAGCATTAAAATCCCTCCAAAAGTTTATGTAATTCGGTAAAATCTGTTTGCCCGCGGGACACCGCAACCAGACCGTAATAAAACATGCTGTGCAGGCCGCGTTCCTCTGAAAGTTCCGCAAGTTTGCTATGCGAGGCTTCATTTAGAATTGCCTCCCTAAGAGTGTCATCAATGGAGATAGTTTCCGTGATGGCTATGCGATTTGTATATCCAGTGCCATGACAGGCTCTGCAACCGCGAAGCGGTGGAGCATATGTAACACCGTCGTCAATCAATTCAGAAGAAATATTATATCTGCGAAAAGCGTCCATCTGTGCAGCGGATAGTCGGACTTTGCGTTTGCATGCGGGACAGAGGGTGCGCAGTAGGCGTTGGCCCGTAACCATCAATAGGGATGATGCTATATCGTGCCCCCTAACGCCAAGGTGCGAGAGGCGCTCTATAGCCCCTAATGCGGTATTGGTATGTAGCGTGGTCAGACACAAATGGCCTGTTTGGGCTGCGCGCACCGTCAATTTTGCCGTCTCCTCATCGCGTATCTCGCCAATTAGGATAATATCGGGGTCCATTCGCAAAAAACTACGCAGGGCAGTGGAAAAGGAGACTTGAGGGGATACGGATACCTGTTGCACGCCAAGGAGTTTGCGTTCAACCGGGTCTTCCACCGTCATTATATTCTTTTCTGCGGAATTCAACTCTCCAAGCAGGGTGTATAGAGTGGTGGACTTGCCAGAGCCTGTCGGTCCCGTGACTATTATACAGCCGTAGGGCGCTGCTATGGTGTTGCGTATGTCCGCCCGCTGGAGCGGATCCCAGAAGATGGTGTCAATCTTGTCGGGCGCCCTGCTATTATCCAGAATACGAATAACACATTTTTCGCGTCCGGGGTTTTCAGATTCCACCGGAATAGTCGCAATGCGCAAGTCAATGTTATTTCCCGCAAAAGAAACGCGAGCCCTACCGTCTTGTGGGACATTGGTGACAGTAATATTCATGTTGGTCGCAAGGTTTTTTATGCGGTTGATGATAAGCGGCAAATACCCATCGGGAATGGCGTCTATTTGCCTGCGGAGCACACCGTCCAACCTATACCGTATAACACATGTATCTGCAACCGGCTCTATGTGTATGTCGGAGGCACCGTGCTCAATCGCCATGGATAGGAGCATATTTACAAACTCCGCGATATTGTTTTCGCTCAGCTCATCATTGTTTAGCTGAATGACATTTGTGCGGGCGATACCACCTAGCGGGGTGGCGGAAATAAGATTGGTCTTTGCGCGCAACGCCGAGTAGGCATCGCGTTGTATATTTAAATACGCGGTAAGATCCGTATCGGTGGCATAGGCATAGCGGACAGAGAATTGAGAGCAGACCCTGCGCAAATCTGTCATGGCAGTAGATTGGTCGTCGTCATACCCTATGCGGTGGCAAAGCGTAAGTGTGCGTTCGGAGTAATTCAATACTCCCAACCCCGCATTCCAAATTTTTGACAGGGTGTCATGGTTTAATTTCTCAATGGTGCTAATTTTAGGGTCAATTAAGTCGGCAGGACGATATAAACCTTGGTAATCGGGTGCCAATAGTACAGAGAGCGCGTTGTTTACACGAAAGTTATTTAAATACTTCCATTCACACCATTCATAGATAATTAGTGGAAAGTTGTTATGCAGATACGCGCGTAACTCCTCCGGCGGAAGTATGGTATCCGGAGCCGTTTCCGCCAGGAGCGACAAATCTTTATATACTTTTGTCAAAGGCAGGAATAAACGGGAAAAAGCCATAGCTAAATGCTTTGGAGATTTAGCAAACAAATTAGATAAGGTATCTAAAATTTCCTGCGGTAGGGGCTCTGCCTTCAATGTATTACGGATTTCTTGAAAATCCCTATCAAGAAGTTCCTCTGCCAAAGCGAAGTAATCTTTGGGACCTACAATCACCCTAGAAATTACATCAGAGGGAAGTTTTTCCGACATAGGTGCATTTGGAAGAAAATGACAGACTACCAATCCGGGACCTATCGCTTGCACTGGAAGCCACGGCAGCTCATTTATATCTAAAGAGTCAAAAAAGCGGGCATACAATTCAATTGCATCATTTGAAAAAATAATAGACGGATGCTCAATAATAGACGCACAGTATTCGTTTTCCAAAAGAGATAACAGAGTCAACGTGGGCAGTCCGCATGCAACAGACAGTTGTACTACAATAGTGTTGTCAGCTGAAAGCTGCGGTGGTACAGTGTGCATGGGCGTGTTTGTTTTTTCGGCTACCCTATGAAGAAGTCCTGTATACAACTCTTGACATTTGGGAGACGAGAGTAATTCACGAAAATTTAAATTCATAATAACAGTCTAAGACTGCGCAAAATAAGAATACTATTCACTCAAAGAACCAAGTTCAGTGACCAAAATGTTAGCGTTTGCAGGAACTGCATTGCGGGAACACCATCCAAGATAAAACTTAAGTTTAGAGTTATTGCCCAAACCATCACCATATGCCGCAACCAAGTCTTCCAAGGTCTCCTTTAATGGAGAATATAGGCGGGAATATTTAAAAACCCTTGCGACCTTATCCAAGCGACCGACAGCGGATATTTCTGACCGCAATTTAGATATAAAGGCATTGAGATAATAATCCTTCATAGAATCCGCACTAACCTTGGAACTAATATATCCTGCAGATATGCTGCATAAAATATGTGTTGCTAGCTCCGTACTCCCAGGCAAAGTACCGTATGGTATATAAATAGGGGAGGGCGAAAGCCCCCCTATAGTACCGGAGGTTGCGCCATTGATAGTATAGCTTATCTGAGATAAAACGGCAGGCGATATAGCATCTGGATCGTAAAAGCATATAATGGCTTCGCATAAAACCTCGGCATGACCAAGATTTATAGATTCGCATGCAATAGTATCGCGCAAGTTGCTATTAGCTATATAAAAAGCACTATTACTATTATTTACGGTGTATGTCTTTATGTTATTAGCAATAACAGATAAATCGTAAACCGTGGAGATCCACTCAGAATCTGTGGCGGGAGCAAGGGATAGTCCTTCGCTATTAGCAAGCGGAGTATCCTTTATAGAAATTTGTGCATCATCTCCAGGTGTAGATAGAGCTTTATGAGGATATGCCAGGTGCAATCGTTCACCGGTAGCGAGTAAAAACGCCTTTTTGTTAGAGTTGAAGTCCTCAGAAATATATACGGGAAGTGGAGTAATCAATGCAGATTTTGAATTTGGGGTACATTTCCACCAGTTTTCTGTATTAGGCGACCCACCAAGATATATGGCGCCGGAATCACTATTGGGTGAATACAGCACCAAAGCAATAGAATCTGATATGCCTATAGAAGCTCCGGAAACGAGAAAAAAAGATGACTCCTTACCAAGCCACGGAAACCGCACAAAATGCCCGGTAGTTCCATTACTAAGAGTTATCAATTTGCCCAATACGGGTACAGTAGTGGAGTCTGTATAAAGCTTATAAGATTTATCAGCAGTGTCCTGTATAGCTAAATTGTCCAAGTAAAAATTAAAATAACCAATTTGCCCCCCGCTACGCCAGCCCGCGGGCGCTGTTATGGCCCCCGCTGCGGTGCGCAATAGCCCGGAGAGGTAGTTAAAGTTGCCTTCGGAGATGGCTGAATCGTTCGGGACTTGGATGGCTGGATGCAGGACATCTCGTATGGCAAGAGTACACACGCTTTCGGGCAGCTCCACATTGTTGTAAACATCAGATAGAATACTCAAAAATAGGGCAATCGATTCAGCTCGCGCCGTCCATACAGTATCCCCAGATATGTCCAAATACCATCGCCTGCAAACTTTCCCATCAACAACTGCATCCTCCATTGCAGAAAGTGGCGGCCCAATATAGTCAAATAAAGAGATAAGGGTCTCGTTGGCGTCTTCCCTTGGAATTACCAGTACTGGCACGGTTTGCCCATAGCCGCTTAACGGGGCGGTTTGCGGTTGTACGGGGGCATCGGTGTCTCTCCCAAAATATACGGCTGCGCGGGAAAAAGAGACAGTATACATATTAATTTTAAAGTCGGACGGCATATTGGGGTAATACCAAAATCGCCCATCCACATTATAATTTTTTGAGGTGGCTCCGCCATCACCGGACAGGTTGATATAGTCGTAAAGCGAACCTTGATATGAATCCATCACGGAATAGTCGTATACATTTGACAGAAATTGCCCGCTATTGCCGCGTATAATAACGCTAGATGTATTGGGTATATCCGCCAAAAGTTCCGATGTCTGCGGGGGATTTGCGAAATATAAGACGCCGGAATTGCCTTGCGCTATGGTAACATTGTCCAACTTGGGAGCCGCTTGCGTATCGAATCCAACGCCATGGTACCAAGAAAACAGTGAATTCGGCAGGCGCAAATAGCTCAAATTTACTGTGCGGGAGCTTTCAGTTCCCGTAGTGGTATTCTCGCCTGAAACACTCAAGCCGGAAACAAATACGCCATTATCGGCAATTGTACTATTTATTACGGGGTATGTCGCAATGCTGCCTTGCCGAATATTATCCAAAGTCAAAGCCGAAACGCTTATATTGTCGGAATTCACCTGATTGGAGGAAATTCCGCGAGAGTTCAGGTAATTTACAAAACTGTACCTATTAAATATATCCTTTAACCCGTCGGATAATGTATCATGCGGCATGTTGGATTGGAGGCCTAAATACAAATCCGTAGAGATATACTTTTCCGCCTCTTCACGCAGAGAGCTCAATCGATCTTCATTTGCGGAATTTACCAAATTATCCTGTGTTTTTATGGCGCTGGTAAGCGATGCTGACGATATATACAGGTGCAATGCGCCCAAGCCCCCCATAACAAGTAGCCCCACTAATAGGACTATCACTAAAAAATTTCCTTTGCGCCAGCGCCGATTATGCGGCGGTGTAAAAATAAGTCTAAAAATACCCATATTACGAGTATAAGCAACTGCGGTTGATTTCAGTGTAGAAAGTAGATGTCAGGCAGAAATATGCCGTATCTATACACATTTAATTGCGAGGTATTGCATGCAGCTACGGACGCCATAATGGATGGCAGGGCTACGGAATACCCGCCCAACAACGGCCAGTATTGTATGGTTTTTATAAAATAGTCCCCGGGAACGCCGGACTTTAATTCAACCTCATACCCGGCAATGCGTTGCGCGTCAGTAACATTGTCTCCTGCATATAAGTCAGCAGTTGCATACACTTTACCATTAGCAGTATCGCGGAAAGAAAGCACAAGTGAACCTAAAATATCTCCCAAAGCCACACCACTATACGGGGTGGGACAACCATAGAAAACAAACCTAGCAGAAGTTATTGTGGCAGAAGAGGACGGTTCCATCTCCCATGTAGGAACACTTGCTAAAGAAATAGCACCGATATCAATATCTTGAGACAATTCTCCTCTTTTAGACATCTCAGAATAGACAGATGCATCATAAGGGGCGGGTACACGCGGGAAACTCTGGGATGCACAAATCCCATCATTGTCTATAAACAAAACATGATCCGTCTTAGCTGACATCCTATCCAAGGCGATAAGAAAATTGTGCTGGTTAATGCGGTAAATCAATACGTCCTTTGCGTAGCGTATTGAAGTAGTAAAGGTATCTGTAAGGGAAAATGCGACTACAGATACGCAAGCTAGTAAAAGCGTCACGCAAACCGCCTCAATAAGCGTAAATCCACACTTATATTTACGTGCGCGAGATTTCATTATTTACCCTTTTCTACCACATCTTTTAGGGGTACCTCGTGACGGAGAAATGTAATCTTTCCGAAGTCGTTGGTCACCCCATGCGGTAAGGTTTTAAGCTGTTCCGCAGGTGGCAGTTTTATAGAAACCTTATCGGATTTCTCGCCTATACTCACAATAAAGTCCGTATCGGATATGGCGGATATTAACACACTCTCCGCTGCGGAATCGTACTTCTGCGCGTCTTTTAAAATCTCAACGGCAAGCACGTCTCCTTCCACATAAAACCTATCTCCGAGCAAAAGAGACACGACATTGCCGTCTCGTTTAATGCCTGTGGGAGCCAATATATGCGGCAGGGCATCTTTAAACAATAAATTGGACTCAGACGCTACAGCTTGTAAGCTTGTAGTTGACGCGGGGACGGGTGGCTTACGGAAAGGATATTCCCTTACATTAAATACAGTAGTGCCCAGTTTATCCAACTGTAGGGGATCCGCAAAGAGGGAAACCAAGCTTGCCCCAAAAGTGAGTGAAATTAGAAGTAATTTTTTCATTTTTGTTTAAAGTTCGGGATAAACACTTCAAAGTTCGCCTTTAACTTACCGCCAATAGACGCCTCGGGAGATATAGAGGTTTTCATTATTTTGCACAGAGGGAGGGTATTTTCCAAAGTAGACATAAACTGCAGTATGGGCAGGAAGTCGCCGTGCGCCGAAAATGCGACAGACCCTCCGTTATAAACCAAAGTCCCCAAAGAGATGTTAGTACGTTTAGGGGAGTAGTTTCTGATCGCCAGTTTATGGTCCTGCGCTACTTGGAGTATGTGCATTTGCATAGTATTTGCCGCAGGGGAATTGAACGTATCGGCCATAGTGGACAAGTCGTTAACGCGCGACATGGCGGACAGCATAACAGATAGTGACTCTTCGCGTTGGCGCAACTGCTGGTGTTTGGGGCGTGCGGTGTTAATCATATGTGATATATCACCGCGAAGTTTTTCATTGTCATTGCGGATACTATTATGCCGGGAAAGTACGTATCCCAAAACAATAAAGACCAGCACCGCAAATATGGCGGTGATAACTATGGCAATTTTTGAATTTTTTTCCAGATTCATAAGGCTATTTTTGTTTTATCGGGTATGTGTTGCGCAGTATTTCGTACATGCGGATAATCTCTTCTTTAGATATAGGGTGTACAGAAAACTTCCATAGCTCCGAAACTTCAAACCCTGACGTAGTTTCCTTGTCGTCGCCTCTGGCAATAGGGTCGCCTAAAGCATTATAGGCCTGCAATCGGTACTCGGAGAGGTAGTTATTATCGCGTACGGTATTTAATAACTGGGATACCCCCGTGCGAAGCTTATCCATATCTTGGGAAGCGTCGGAGAGTTGCTTGGAGGTGGAAACTAGATTTACGGTTACGCCCAAGGAACCATCCTTATCCGCCGTAACATCTAGGCGGGAAAAGTAGGAGTTTGTAGGCATAACGTGGTTATCGGCCAAAGATGCAAATATCTGGGATACAGAATAGCGATTGGATAGGAAGGGATACACATAGTCAAAATGCGCCTCCACTGCGTCCAACCGTTTATTTTCTTTAGCAATATTGGCAACTTGCGCGTTTACTTGTTGCATCTGTGTTTTAAGCTCGTCGCGCTCGCGGGAAAGCTCATGCACATTCCAAAACTCCCATAAGATAAAAGAAACGCATGCCAATGTCAGGCAGACCGCAAGATAATATAGGGGTTTATACTTGCGAGACAGGCAAATTTGCCTTGGGGAAGATACATACTCCCATGATGGATATATTAGAGTGTTTTTCATATGCCTAATTGTAAATTAAGATAGAACTTCATTTCCGGGTTGAGGCGGGAATCGTAACCAAAAAGTTTGTTATACTTGTTATCATCCCAATTAAACGGGGTGGCGGGGCGCATTAAGGAATTCTGCAATATGGGAAGAAGCAGCGACTTGCGGGAGGTATCCGCGTCAGTGCAATACAACTTAAAGTCTGCGGAGTTTGCCCGTATAGTAGAAGACGTGCGCAAGACATTCTTTACAAAGAATGCGGCAGATTCGCGAAATATGGCATCCATATTAGATTGCATCGCAGACTGATTTGGTTGCGGCGGGCAATACTTAATGACGCTACCAAAGAAGCCGTTACCGCCATTTACAAGCAGCTTGCGCCATGCGACTGTTATTATATGATCGAAGAAATAGATACCCCACAATCCAGAATACTCCGTGTTTTCTTGGGGTTGGGTAGTTGTTTGAGGCGTGTCGGTGGATGGCGCTGTCTGCGGTTCCTCTGTGGATACTCTACGTTGGAATAGTCCCTGAGTGTGCCCTAGACCAATCAATTGGAAGGGAAGGTAGCTAACGCCTAAAATGGGGTAAAACCTACTCAAGCTGTGCACAAGATTGACAATCTCACGCGGGAGCGCGCCCAGAACAAACTCGTTGATTACGGGGAGATACATAGCCCTATATACGAACTGCGAATTTACCGGCAGGGCGGATACACAGCGCTCTACGGTGTAGCTTGGGTCTCTATCTAGCCAGTATTCCAGCCATTTCGCCTGCAAGGCTGGGTCGCTTATCTCATTGCAAAACTTGATATTGCGCGTCGCGGCAGACTTGGACATAGGTATGTGCATTTGAGAGGGTGATATAGTCTCGCCCTTAAACTCGTTGGGGAGCACAGAAATTAAAATCCCACTGCCAAAAGACAACTCCGATATAAAGCTTTCCTTAGAGAAAAGCATACTAGCAAAAGAGACAAAGTCCTGTGTCTTGTCATTGGGGAAAGCCTTGGTTCCGACAACGGAAATACTTCCATTCTTGTAAATAAGTTTAGTAATAGTAACCGTTGCGATGGAGATGTGCAAACAGGTAAACGGTTTTCCCTCCAAGGCGTCGGAAATAAGCATATTATCCGCAATCGGGCGGAAACACCGTCCGAATAGGATATTGAAGATTTCTTCGCCCACAGTGGCTTTGGACGGTTGTTTATTAATATTCTTTAGCATTCTAAATCCCTACTTATAGCGTCAAAAGTTATTTTATCGATTATCCCGGTTTGTTGGAGCGACAACAGGTCGCGGTTAAACGAGTAATTATGAGTATAGTTTGTCTGTTCGATCATATTGCGCAAAGACACGGCGAGGCGGTCCCCCTTGCGAATTACAGGTTGTAAATTGGAAGCTTCATTAACTACCATGGGTTCAAATAACGCTGCGCGCTTACCGTTTACCGTTGGAATCAGGCGTTGGCATAGAACAAACCTTGTGACGGAAGCCATCATAGACAGTATCCTGTGCTTATCACTTTCGGGGAATAGAAGCATAAACCTCTCCAGCGACTCCGGCGCCCTACGGGTGTGCATTGTGGAAACGACCAAGTGGCCTGTCTCCGCCGCCTGCAGTGCAGCTTCGGCGGTCTCTACATCGCGGATTTCGCCTATAAAGATAGTGTCAGGACTCTCACGCATGGCGTGCCGCAGGGCATCAGGGTAATCCGCAAAATCCGTACCTTTTTCCCTTTGAGAAAAGAATGACTGATCATTTTTAAATAGGTACTCAATGGGATCCTCCAATGTAATTATGTGTTCTTTGCGGACGGCAGCACGGGCGGAGAGGAGCGAGGCTATGGTAGTGGACTTACCCGACCCTGTAGCGCCGCAAACTAAAACCAATCCGTCGCTGTAATTGCAAAACTGAGATGCCAAATACGATGGAACGCGAAGGGTGTTAGGTTCCGAGACCGAATCGGCAACTAGCCTTAGGCACACGCGAATATTTCCCAAGGAACTGTACACGTTGGCGCGGAATCTACGCGACAGAGCCCCGCGGGAAATCGTATAAGAAGTATCATGAGCGGAGCATTTGTCCAATTTACCGCCTAGTACGCGGTGAAACCACTCCTCCATTATTTCCGGTTTCAACTGCTTCTTGTCTATGCCGTAAACACCAAAAACTTCGTTATTTTCGCGATAGAATATACTCCCGTCTAAATCGATCCAGATATCGCCTACTGCGTTTCCATTTATTAACGAGAATATAATCTCGTCAATATCGGACACATTTTGCGGGGTGTGTGCTCTGGAAGGCCCCATATTGCTAGGAATGTTCAAACCATATCCCTGCGAAACGCGGTTTTCTTCGATGCTAAATGCATTAGGATCCATGTTGTAAAATCGTTTGGGTTATAAATTTTTCTCGTATATCTAAGAGTTTAGTAAGGTTACTTTTTGTCTTCTCCAATACCAAAGCGGAGACATCTCCCGCCAATAGTCTGTCACGCAACTTAGTATTAACCAAGCACTCCTCGCGAAATCCCTCAAATAGCAACTTTCCCAGTAAAGACTTTGCTGCAGAGTCGGATTCCAGAATACGCAAGGTGGCGCGGTTATAGGCCAAATTCTCCAACAAGGGCCGAAGTATAGCATTGTATACTTGGAATTTCAGCAGGTCTGTAGCGCTATTGGACAGGTCAAGGGCGGAAATGACATTGGATTTTTGCAAAACCTCACGTATCTGTTTAAACCTATGGGCCTCTGCCAATCGCGGCAACGCCAGTATCTCATTTTGAATTTTTTCCGCCATATCTGCCCCGGAAAGCATATCTATATAACCAAAGGGTAGCCAAATTTTAATAGTTCTTTCGGGGTATATATCCAGAGAAGACCAGAGGAGGCGGCATAGAATGTGCAAACGGGTATAATAGTTTTCCGCAAACAGCAAAGGGCAGAGCTTGGAGGCTATAAGTATAACCGCTTCGGGTGGGTACTCTCTAATGGTAAAATCAACTATATCCTTATATTGTCCAGGTTTTCTAAGAGTATATTTTTCGCATGTGGCGAGGATATCCAAATCTATATCATTAACTACCCCTATGGTTAGATATCCGAATAGATACTCTATATACCTTCCGGTATCACCGCTAAACGTGGCTGATAGCTTGTCCAGAAAAATGCGCATATAAGTCTGATTTAATAAGGGCAGGGAATCCCCCCTAATACCGCCCAATCTCCCTATGGGCATAAAACCGCAAGAACCTATCAGCGGAAGCAAGGCAAGGAACAGAGCATATGTAATAACATAGGCGTACTCTGAACGATAGCTTTTGGGGCTCAAACTATCCACTATTGACTGAATTTTATTACTAAATACACCGAGATATTCGGGAATATCGTCAAGAAACTGTATAAGCACATCTTGTGTATCAGGAGAAAAAAGGTCGTAAAAGACGGTTGCTCCATAGGCGGATTCCACCAATCTGGAATATGTGTCATTGATAAGGAGCTCCTTTATTTTTGGAGAAGCAAACAATTTTGGTAGGTTGAGATCCTCGTCCTCCCACAATTTCATGATTTCGGACTGGATACGCACATCGGAGAAATCGGGGAGAGTATATGACGCATTGGACAATAACGCTGTGGTAAGATTTTCTATCTCCGAATTCAGGCGGGCGTCTATGCCGGATACAATTTCCCCATAGCAAGTGCCATTAAACATATCGTGGACAGTAACACTATTCGCCATAGGAGTCGCTTTCGGAGGTAGTTACAACTTTAAACCTGTGTATAGTTTTATCCCAAACAATGCAGTACTCATTACTGCCCAAATATACATTAAGCTCGTCAAGGTTAGGCGCAGAACCCAGTATGCGGTTGGTAATACGCCCAAACATATCTTTTTGCACCAATTCCTTTAATACACTGTCTGCATTCTCATCTGTAAGAAAAGACTCCCCCAATGAAACCTCCTTATACGCCTCTATGGAAGAATTCAACATTTGGGCATAGCTTTCCAATTTTTTCTCCTCTGTGATGCGCGATATGCGTATTACGGAAGAAACAGCTACGGCGGAGAGGAGACCTATCACAACCGCGGCTATCAGAACATCGTATAATGTAAAAGCCTGCTTTTTAAACTTATTCATTGTTAATTTGTTCCGTATCTACTAAAAAGAATTTATATCCGGAATCATCTTTTTTAGCATATTGTAACTGATAGGTATTTTGAGTGAGATTTACCCTTGAGGCTATGTTCGCCTCATAATCGGATAATGAGGAGTATACCCGTAAATTTGGTACCATATCTCTTAATGATAGGAAAGCCTCTTCAGCGGCGCTACGCGGGTCGTTTTGTGAAGACACGGGGGTACTGGCTGGGAGGAGGCGTTCCGCGCAATAAGTAGCGGATGCGGCGTTCAAAAGTACTGCGGATTCCTCAAGGCGGGATTGTACGGCGTACTTGGCATAACCAGTCAGATAATGGAGGGACACCCCCGCAATAATAGAAATTATCACCACGACTGTAGCGGTTTCAACTAGGGTAAATCCGCATAAATTTTTTCGGAAAGATAGCATAAACGCAGTATAGGAATGCGTCAAATCCCCAAATGCAGCAAAAAAAAATGCGCACAGACTATACTGTGGACACTATATCCATATTACAAGTAATGGCACATGGCAGAAACTAAACAGAAACAAAAGCTTGGGACGAAAAGAAGACGGCAAATACACTTTCAAAGTTTGAAGCACGCCACTGAGAAAGAGGCGGATAAAACTTCAAAAAGTGTGGGATTTTCGGCTCCGCCTTTCCAAGAGTATAACCTATGGCTATCCCAATATATAAAGTATACCCTGTTCTTTGGATATTATATGCTAGGCGCAAATGTACCACCGAAGGAGTATTGCAAGGACTTTTCTAAAAAGTACGGTGTGGAGATACAAACGCGCGGGCGTAAACGCGATATCAACATAGAGACTAAAAGTGTAGTCCAAAACAAGAGGCACAAGTGGGATTGTTTTACATTGGGTACACTAAATGATGTGGAACATGCGCGTTCTTTACTTCCCCCAGAGATATACGCAGGTATGAATCCCGCACAGTGGGCAATGCTGTACGAAAGAATATCTGAATTATGGGAAGAGTACGCATTGCTGCGAAAATGGTACCTAGAGCACAATGCTAAGCTCATCGGAACCCTAATGCGCAAGAGCCTAAGAAACCGTACGCTATTTGGCGCAAATGACGAATCCGATCTGCTAAATGAGGCGTATCGCGGAGCTGCGCGCGCATACGACAAATACAAATACACAAGCGGCATGCGCATAGCCACGCTCATGGGACACCATATCTCCAATGTAACAAAGGAGCTGATAGACAGCACGCTATCTATAATCCGCACACCGGGTTATGTGCAGGGGTTAAAGCGGAAAGTTTACGAATATGTCCAGCAATTCAAAGAGCAGTATGGCAGGGAACCTACCAAAGATGAAGTAGAAAAGCACATAGGCAAGACAAAAACCAGCATAGAAAACGTCTTCGGCATAGAATTCAACCAAGTGTCCTCCCTTGACGCGCCGGTTGGGGACGAGGACGGTTGCCAGTTGCATGAAATAATAGCGGATCAGAACAACGAGCTATACGAGAAGTACTACTCGGACAATACGCCTCACAGCGCCGACCAGTATATAAAAGACGTTTTCCAGCATATACGTGATCCGCAAGTACGAACGGCAGCCTTGGCCGCGCTAAACCACGGCGCGACAGGTTCCGAAGCGATTGCGCTCATATCGGAAACATTTAACTGTTCCAGAGAAAAGGCAAGGAAGTTGTTAAATGCGGGGCATAGGTATCTACGGCGCGGTGTGCATACCTGTCTGCTAAGAATAGATAAGCCAAGTAAACCCAATAGATAATCATGCCTATTACAGAGGAATTACGCTCTTTTATACAAGAGTTAATAGACCTAAACATCATTAATGCAAGCGCGGTAAGCAATTTGCCTCCGGGATTGAGTGGCGCTTACCAGATAATACAGGCATTATCGTCATATGTAAATGAGGATGCCTTCCTTGCCCATGCCCTGGAACAGAATACTAGGTTTTACTATATACCTGGACTGGTAGCTGATACGGCTTTTATTAGTAAAACATACTCCCCTAAAACATTAAATATCCTAAATGAGGTGCATCAAGTACTGCCATTAACCAAAGTAGGCGAAACTATATGGTGCGGCATACTTCGGACATATCCCTATGAAGAAAATAGATTAGAAGAGATACTAAACTCCAAACAAATTGCATGTACAGTTACAACGCCGCTTAGCTATGTAAAGTATTTAGAACAATACATGGCGGCGGGTTGCATATAGGAGACGCCAATATGCCAAACTTAGAAAATAAAAGAACATTGCGCCCGGATAGTTCGCTATTCTGGATGCAGATATTTTCAGATAAACCCACCATATGTATGATATTGCTGGGTTTTATATGGTTTACATTGGGTAGCTGGAAATGGATGGCGCCCGATGGAGACCCACTCGCAGAGTTTCTGGCAGAATATGGCGCGATAATATGGGGAGGCTTTGCCGTGACGCTTGCGATGGCAGCAGTCTGCATAGGGGTAGCCCTATTGCGGTTCTATAGAATACGGTATATACTAACGGAAACGGGTATTATATTCGGCAGCGGTATAAACTACACGGAAGACATAGTCCCTTGGCCTATCATAAACGACGTAGATATGACGCGGAGCGTCATAGAACAGCTATTGGGTGTAGGAACAATATGGATTTCGGCGGAGAACATACGTCGCCCCCTATACTATTTGCGCCATTATGAAGAGATACGCAAACATCTGTTGTGCATAGTCAGGAATAATTATAAAGCGGCAAGGCGCGTTACCCGTGTATAATCATATCTTTAAAGTAGTTGCGCTTTATATATTAAGTGCGGGAATCGCTTTGACCGCATGCGGAGCGGGGTTAAGCGTGGACTACCAGTGGAAAACCAACCTTACAGACAAAGATCTGGCGCATATAGTAAGCTGGGCCAAACAGGCGCGATTGCGGCGACTATATGAGCTTAACAAATTAGAAGCCACACTGGCGCGAACGAAAGATGCCAAATTTGCAAATATCCTAAGTGCGCAGATAAAATTATTACGCGCAGAAATATACGACTTGGAGACAAAATACATAAAAATCATAGGCGTAGATACGCCGGAAATACTGGGACGACTGCCGCAATGAACACTATAATTTATAGAGAGGAAACATATCGTATCGTACACGCAATAAACGCCAAAACCACAATATGTGCCGCGGTGATAGCGAAGGAAGATTACGCATCCGACATTGCAAACTATCTATCCCACGGAATAGACCTACAAAAGATATACAAGCTTACACCGCATACAGTACACGGGTATGAGCACATTTACAATACATATGAAATAGCCGTGCAATCCGGCGTAGTGGTGGGGTATTGGGATTTCCCAATACCGCGCGAATACACCCTATTTCGGGGGCGTATAACCAACTTACAAGACAACGCGCGCGAAATGCGTCTAATGGACTTTCTGTATGGTCAGGCGACGTCGCTGATAAGGCATAAAATGCAGCCAAACAATCCAGAATTACCGGAAAGGGCAAAGCTTGCCATACATGCATTCAAGGCGCAGGACATAGGCGCACTGGAAAGTATATTTAAATTAGACGTTTCTGCCTGCGATTTGATGCACAAACTGCAGAATATAGCCCCGGAAACAATACAGGTAAAAGGATTCGCGGCTCCGCGCATACAGAGTATCCGGAAATCGTCGGACGAGGTAGATTCGATGGGAACACGCAATACGGAGGATACGCCGAGACTCAACGAAATCTACGATATGGGTGCCGCTCCTTGGATAAATACGGACGGCACGGTAACCGCTGCGGGGGTAGAAGGTATCTGTTGCTTTCTACTGCACATGGTTCATATGCAAAAACCGCCGGAAGTACCTGTGCAAATAAAGCGATTTTTAGAAAAACTGCGCAGGGAAGTTTTACGAACTGCACGTGTGCGCAGGGGAGGGCAATTCAAAATACGGCCGCTGACTATATTAAAGCATATAACACTGGAAATTTCCAAAAAGACACAGTGTGGCAGTCACCAGATAAACGCAAAAGCGGTGCTCAGTCACTTAATTTGCGCAATTCCAAAGGGGGCGGCACGCCTATCCATGGACGAGCTGGCGCCTGCGGATCCCGCACTCATACACCGCATGCAAGACTATCTGAGCGAAGGAGATATAGAAGGAGTTGGAAAAGGATCACTAGTGACTGACATGGACGTATTTACAAAAGAGTACATGAAATTTTTTGACAAATAATCAAACACAAAAGGAGAAAATATGAAAAAGACAAGAAAAGCAAAAAAAATAGAGCTACTTGACGAAAAGCTAACCTTTGAAGAGAAGGCAGAGCGGGCTAAAAAAGCCTTTAACGTAAATAGGAAGGCGCTCTATACGGTACTCATGCCCCGAATGGTAGCCAACATTCAGATCCCCGCATACCAGAGGGAACCCATTCCTGCGCATGTTAAGCGTATACGCGAGGCACTACTTAAGGGAGAAATCATTCCCCCGCTCATCCTCACTTATCATCCGGATGAAAATGACGGAAAGTCGTTTGAAGAACTTGCCTCGGACATAAAGAAGTGCAACACATCAACACTAAGCAATGTAAAATTTACCGTGATAGATGGCTTGCAGCGGGTGACGGCCGCGAGGCCGATCGGATTTCCCATTACGGCGCTAATTCTGCCTCCGATGGGCGACAAGGAAGAGCGCGAAATATTCTTAGCGCTACAAAAGGGACGTCGCGTACACTCCGACCACATAATATCGGTGGAATGCGATACGCCTGTGAATAAAATCATAAACGAAATGGGACAAAGCGAGGAGTCGCCGTTAAAAGGTTGTATATATTACGGCAAGGGGCCGCGCAGGCAGGAACAGCTACATGCGACGGCTTTTGCGGAACTCCTCAAGAGAAAGTCCCTCAAATCCGTAGACCACCTGAAGCCATTCGGGGCATTCTACAAGAAAGTATTCTACGGTAAGAAGACCTTCTCCGGCGGTTTCAAGTCCTGCGCGGAACTTTGGGAACGCCTTATGGAGACTGGCAAGTTTGACGTAAACAACCCAGAACACTGCAAAGTATGGGACGACGTGCTTTGGGATACGGACGATATCAAAAACCTAGCTAACAAAAATAGCCCTGGTACCATCGCCGAACTGGCCAATAAGCTTTTCGCATGTTGGGAAGAATCGGGCTACAACGCATAGTTTAAACTGACTTCAGATGTCGCTGCCCCTTATCAATAATTCACTGCAAGAAAATTGCGAGTTAGTACTTACCCCTTTCCGTATAACGGTTTGCGGAGTAGGAAGCTATATACAGCCTGTGCAGATATATAAAACATCACACGGCGAATTATACAGTTGGGAAGGGGCGGCGGCACTTATGGAGCGCTTTGAGCATTGTAGATTTAAACCAGAATGCACAGTCATACAAAGGTACCTTATGGCGGGACGCTTATGCGTTAGTCATAGCAAAGAAAGGTATGTAAAGGGACTCCCGACTCTTGCCGGTATACTGTTCGCATCTCCGCCTCCAATCCGCAGTGTGCCCGGCGACATAATCATCCGCGGAGACTCTTCGGGAGAAATAAAAGTATGCTCTGAGAAGAGTTTCAGGCATACGCAATCTCCGGGATTTAAATCCATCGCGCACACCATTATGTCACACCATGTGGACGTAAGTTTAAACGAGATAATAACTCCTCCGACCTTAGACGATGTTAGAAAATTCTTCCAAGTACCCTACGAAATGGCTCTGCCTGAGGAAATATTCCGCCATGAAGCTATTTAAGAACAAATATTTAGTAGTTATCGCCATATCGCTATGCTTAAGTGGCATATTTGTCTTGCTTATATCCCCGGCGGGAGAGTCACGAACGCAAGCAACGCAAAGTACTGATGAATGGGATACGTTAATAAATACCGCGCAGAAGCAAAAAGCGGCGGGAGACTTCGCTATGGCGTTTAAAACGCAATCTCTGGGAAATGAGGCTTTAGTCCGGAAAGAGGAACTGCAACAGAAAGCGGATGGACGCATAGAGGAAGAGCGCGCAATGTTGCGAGAGATAGAAAAATCGTTGCGCAAATATCCTAAGTTTTTTTCCGCAACTTTGCGCATGTTATCCAATAAAGCCTTCTATGAGTCATTGCTGTATACAAGCCCCGCACATGCAAAAAAGGAGGTGGGTATCCGTGTGGAGGCGTTGAAGAGAAATTTGGAGGAAGTCCGACAGCTGCGGAAGGAGTTGACCCTATACCAGGTTAGCGAGGACAAGGAGCTGTCCGAGATATATAAGGAAACGATAAATAAGCTAAAATCCTATGACATCTTCGGAGATCAGCTGCAAAACTTTATATCGGAAATATTAAAACAAACAAAAAATCCGGAAGAATGCCTAAGATTTGTAACAACACACCACCCAGACCTTTTGGAGAGCTACAAAACTCTAAGATAATACCAGTGTATGAGTGCATAGAAAAATTACAAGCGACAGGGGGGTTTGTAGAAGTTCTAGGGGGGCCGGAATCAGGTAGGACAACATTAGTCAAAACCGCAGTGGGTACAATGGGTTCGTGCCCGCTTATAATAAGCGGAGCGCCGCAGGAATACGCAGGGTTGCCACGGGCATTAAATATGCCATTGCTGGAGCCAGAAGTACTAATGCCCGCCATACGTGAAGTTTTGTACAGGAAAACCGTGGATAGCTTGGTATTTGACACGATACATGACTTAGACACAGGGGGTTCCGTATTAAACCTACTAATGAAGTACTTCCATACATTGATGTTGCCGGTATACCAAGCCAAAGCAATAGTATATATCATAAATAACGACAGCTATGTGCCTGTAAGAAACACAAAGGTAATTACGAGCGCCGGTGGGAAATATCTGAAATCGTTGTGTAGCTTGCGCATACTCTGTTTACACCCAAGTATTTCACCAATAGTAATGTGACACATCAGCAATGCAAGTCCTAATCCAAAGATACAGGCGCCGCGTAAAGCCAATACGCCAAAAACTGTTGGCTTTTGACATAATAATGTGCGCGGGGTATATATTTTGGTGGGGTTGCGGACTGCATATCGCGGGGATTATGAACGCGAGCCTGTATTTGAGTATGCTTCTGACCTGCTACGCAGTCCTATTTATATACCATGGAACAGGAATAACCGACAGTATACGCCTGCATGCGGACGGCTACTTCGCAAACGAACTGACTTTCCCATCCGGAATGTATGCGTTTACCGCGTATATACCATTTGCGCTAGCCAGTGTATACGCTAGAAACATCTCATTGTTAATAGCCATTACACCCTCTCTGATCTTGGGATCGCTCACGGGACTGCTATGGGCGCGGCTTTTCGGTTACGACATAAACAAATTGCTGCGTACACACCAAGCATTGAGAAATTTTTTACGCATAAGACATTGATTACACTGTATTGAAGATGAACGGCGAAACACATACCGAAAACACGAGTGGCGTGACGAATTTTATAGACCCTAAATCAGGGAAGCCGATATTGGATCGTGGCGAATACTACATTATCCCCGGCTATCCGCTATTCTACGCAAGAAAAGAGTACCGCGGACGAATCGTAACCATAGAGGAATATGTTGAAATTGTGAAATGCACCCTGAGGGGCGAATCCGCGCTCATAAAAGGGTTTGAGTCCAAAAAAGGAACCAAGTATGACCTTAAAATACGCATAAGCGACGACGGGGAGCAGTATGATTGCCATTTCCCGCCCTTACATCCTCTTGATATAAAGTGCCCCAAGTCTGGAGAGCCCGTAGACGACCGCGGGAAATATTTCGCGTTTCCGGGGTTTCCAAATTTATTTTGCCCCAAAGAGATGTTTGGACGGCGCATGACGGCTGAGGATTATGTGCAGATACTCTCAAACCCCGGGAAACCCCAGCGTTTTGGCGAATTTATTAGCAAGAAGGGCAATCCCTATACCGCATCTTTAAAATACAATACCGAAGAAAACCGCATAAATTTGGAATTTGACGATAAGAAGGGCAAATCGCTCAAGGCAAAATCGGCAAAAAAGGATGAGGATGCCGATGCGGATATACCGCAATTTTAACAAAAAAAAACGCTACAAATAGCCGAAACACGAACACAGCTCAGATTTAAGCACTACCTTTTCATTTTATGGATGCCCCGCAAACAGAACTAGATTTATTTGATACGCAAAGTCCTTCCCAAACAGGGGCGGCTTCTATTGACCTATACGACTATCAAAAAGAAACTTTGGAAAAGTTTAAGTCTTGGTATACTAGCAAATCCTCACAAGAGGCGCTAATTGCACTTGCTACGGGGTTGGGCAAAACCATTACAGCCAGCGCATGCGTGGCCGAGATTGTATCGCAGGGAAAGGCAGTATTATGGATTACACACCGCGACGAGTTGGTATCCCAAAGCGCAGATACGCTGATGCGCTATACAGGCGCATATGTGGGCATAGAAAAAGCGGAGCGCAGGGCGGCATATTCCGCAAAAATAGTAGTAGCAAGTGTCCAATCCCTAAAAGGTCGTAGATTGGCAAATTTTTCGCAGTATTTCACCCCGTCTTTAATAGTATTTGACGAGGCGCACCACAGCATAGCTCGCACATGGCTTGCCATCAAGCTTATGTGGCCGGAAACAAAGGTATTGAACCTCACGGCAACCCCATACAGGCAAGACATAGGTAGGAGGTTAAATTTGGGCGAAGTGCTGGTGGAAATGAATACCTCGGACGGTATAAAAATGGGGCGCTTAGTACCGCCAAAACCCGTGGGGTCTTTGGGAATCTCCCTAAACGGAGTTAAGATATCCATGGGAGACTATGAGACGGCTTCACTCATCCCTGTTCTCCTACAACCGGAAATATTAGCTCAAAGCGTCAAGTTGATAGCCGAACACGCTCCGGGGCATCGCAGTATAGTATTTGCGGCAAATGTGGAACACGGTCAAATTCTGGCGGAAAGCCTTCGCAAGTCGGGATTTTCCGTAGCCGAAATTTATGCGGACACTCCGAGAGGCGAGCGGGCTTCCGCATATTCCGGAGTAAAATCGGGACGCATTGACATACTGGTTAACAATATGGTACTTACGGAGGGATTTGACCTTCCGCAAATAGACCTCGTAGCAATATTGCGTCCCACGCGGAATGCCGCGCTATACCTTCAAATGCTTGGTAGAGGGTTAAGGACAAGCGAAGGGAAGACCCAATGTCTGGTAATTGATGCGGTAGACGTGGCAAAGCGTTCGGCTGGTGAAAGCGACCTCCTTTTGCCATCGGAAGAACAGCGCAAGAAATATTCCGCTATGATCGGGAGGCAGGCAAGTCTGCCAGAAGTCTTCCTGTCCTGGTGCTACCTAAGCGACGAGGTTTCCGAATATATAAACGACCACAGCTCCGTAAAGGAATTTACAAAGCTTAAAAACGGGTATGACCTATTCAAAGCAATATGCCCCACCGCGGACTATAACAATCTGCGGAGTGCGCAATTGCAGATGATAACAAACCTAACCAACTTCATCTCGGAAACGTCTATAGGCAAGGAGCGCAAAGAGCGCCGCGTATTTGCGGATTTCGCCGCACTGGCGCATTGTGGGCATATAGAGGGGCTCGTCAGCGTATTGGCGCATAACGGTTGGCAATACTACCCCAACGGTACATTGCCGCAAACCGAGGAGGAAGATGCGCGCATAGCGGAAGCCAATGAAAACGCAAATGCCGCAACAGAAGCAAACTTCAATATAAACTGCCTCTCCAAAATAGAGCCGTCGCTGCAAAACTTCATCTTGGATGTGATAAACAGCGACTCCTTGACAAGCCAAGCAAAGAAGTACTTTACGCGCTATGATACATTCGGCATAACGGTAAGCTGGAGTATACCCATGTGTGCCCCAGAGCTATTTACATATGTCAGAACCCAGAGTGTTGAGCCCCCGAAGAAGGAATTTTTCGTGCGCATAAACGCAACGGGCGAAATATACTGTGTATATCTATACGGAGCGAAAATAACGCAAGTGACGCAAATGACCACTGGGACATATTTTCTGTCCAAAGTCCCTCCCTATAGCCGAAACAGCTCATGGACAAAAAACCCCGCCACGGAAAACCAATTGCCGCATGTGGCAAAGATTTTAGGCATAAGCATCCCCGAGGCCAAGAAGCTGGGCTTGTGCGCGATGGCCGCCGCGAGCCTTATGGATAACAAATTTTCAAAAGCTCCGCTTGAAGCTATCGCAAGATATTTTTCCAAAAAATACGAGGAAAATATCTAGCAAACATGGTCAGTGCAGGGACGGTATGTTAATAGTCTTGATTTACCTATACCGTATGCTACATTGGGTACAATGAGTCGCATATCATTCAAAGTGTTTTGCTTGGAATCTTATAGCAGGCACAGACAATTGCCCGCCAATAGGGTTTATGCCATATTTAAATCATCCGGATTGCTGGCATTGATTGATTCGGATTATGAAGATCTACATGGATTGGGGATTGAGGCGCTAATGGAGATTTTTGACCAATATTTGCAAGGGGTAAAGATATGAAACTCTACCACGGCAGTACGGTGCCAGTAATGGCTCCCAACGTGAACTTTGCTCAAGTTGGAAGAGATTTTGGCGCGGCTTTTTACACTACAGACATCTATGAACAGGCCGAAAGATGGGCACTAAGAAAAGCGTTAATAGCGTCAAAACAAAAGGGTGATAATACCACGGCAATCGTTTCCGAATACGACTTTGACGAGATTGGCGCGGAAAATGCGCTGAAAATACTGCGTTTTGTGAATCCGGATTACGAATGGCTGAATCTCGTAGTAAACTGCCGTACAAATCCGGCATATGTGCATGGTTACGATATTGTCATCGGAAAAGTGGCCAATGACGCCGTGGGCGAGACGGTAAATTATGTTGCGCAAGGTATCATGCGGAAAGAAGACGCACTTGAAAGGTTGCGCTTTCAAAAAATTAACAACCAAATAGCATTTTGCACGGAAAAGGCGCTCAAATATATCGCCTACGTTAGGAGGATTGAGGTGGACGCAAAATGAACATAGAACACTCCACAGTACGCACCGCCATGTTGCCGACTATTCTAAAGCTGATCGCTAAGGAATACGGAGTTGACGAGGATACCGCATTGGAAAGATTTTACACCTCCAAAACGGGGGAATGCTACGCGGATGACAGAACGGGGTTGTACTCTCAATCAGCCCTATACATATTTTCCATGTACAAGCGCGAAGTATCCAGTGAAACTAAAGGTACCAATGATCTAGCGTTCCACAAGTGAGTGGGTACGGGACTGCGCGTCTTCGGAGCTAACTTCAAAGTTTGAATAATCCAACGGTACTAAACCGGCTTTGCTATTACCCATCATAAGCTCCATTGCCGTATTTCTGTGCAAAGCCACATCGTTTCTGATACAATGATTGAGGGTTTCGTCATTGGCTATGACCCATTGCAGATTGCGACTGCGGGTGATTGCGGTATACAAAAGATTTCTTTGATAGAGCGGGGTAGTGTCCGGCGGCAATAGTGATACAACTACAGGATTTTCGCTTCCCTGCGCTTTGTGTATAGTCATGGCATATCCCAAATCCACATTGGAAAAATACTTTTGCGGGATATATGTATCGCCTTTGCCAACTATATCGGCTTCTATAAAGCTATGTTCTACGGCTGAGACAAAACCAACATCCCCGTTAACGACACCTATGTCATATTCATTGCGTGTGCATAGAATTTTATCACCTTTACGCACCTGATAGGGCATATTGGCGGTACCGCAGCGTGCCGAAGCACTTTTACCATGTTGAGGATTTAACAGGTTTTGTAGGGCTAGATTCGCGCCATATACCCCGTAGGCGCCACGTTTTAAGGGACATAAAAGCTGGAAGTCCCTGATGGGATCGAAATTTTCCACATATTTTTCAAAATTGCCTTCGGATAGAGCTCGCGCTATAAGTTTTATAGGGTCTCCATTTGTGGGATAGCGAGAGAAGAACAAATCCCTTTTAGAATTTGGCAAGATATCTTTGCGCAATTTGCCAATAGGGGTACCGTCAAGCATGCCGCGCGCGACCTGCACAATACTGGATGTGTGCCCTTGGCGCTTGACCTTAGTCAATGTAGATAAGGGGTAACGGCCGGAATCAATCATGGATTGCAGCACGTTGCCCGCACCTACAGCCGGTAGCTGATTTATATCTCCGACAAATATAAGCCTTTTTACAGGATAATGCTTTAAAGTATCTACAAGCAAGCTAGCGGTTTCATTGGAGAGCATTGAGGACTCGTCAACAACAACCGTAAGTTTGTCTCCCTTTTTATAATCTTCAGGCTTGCGCATCGCCAGATAATGTATCGTACACGCAAATTTATTCGTTACTTCAGACATTCGCTGGGCGGCTTTGCCCGTGGGGGCAAGTAAAAGCAGATTCCTATCTTCGTCGTCTATTTGCGAAATGAGCGTATTGACTGTGAAGGTTTTGCCACAACCGGGACCGCCTGTAATAATGGAAACGGGGGCTGTGGTGGACTTCTTTATGGCGTCATATTGCTCGTCCGTGGCCTGTCCTTTTGGCGGGGGCGTAAAACTACCGGCAAGGCAATTCTTTATGTAGTTACTATTGGATAAGCTCTCAACGTATTCAAAAAAGCTCTTTTCCATATCCAAGGTAGTATTGCGTATATAGGCGCCGTTTACCTCGGATATAACTTCGGAAGAATTCAAATCGCCTACATCCATGTCTTTTATGGGGGTTGCATTGGCAGAGGACACCGCGTGAAGTACCTCCGCGGGGGTAAGCAGTGAATTACCCGTGCGATTCTCAACATAGGAAAGCGTATTGTTAAGCATGGCGTCTTTTCTGCGTTTATCCCTCGGATGCATACTCTTTGAAGCCATTACATAGCCGTCAACCATCTCAAAAGACACGTCATAGTTATATACCAGACGGTAGGGGTTGTTGGCTATTTCAGCCGCGAGCTGCCCAAAATACTCATTGGCGCTCAGTGAACTATTCGCCGCGGCTTTAGACTGCATAGCGGTAATAAACCCAATAGATTTGGGAGGAAAACCATATGAGCCTAACACTGCGCGAAAAATAAGCTCGTCGGAAGAACATAGCTCCAATAATTTACGCGCAGAATATGGGATGTTGTTCGCGGGCTGTCCGCCCTGGGTCAGTAATTCCGCCAGTTGTTCGGGATTTAGCCCGGGACTTTGATTGAACAATGAAAGGTATGCGGCGCTCAAAGCATCCTTTATGTGCTTTCTATCAATGCCCGTCGTGACGGCATACTCAAAAGCTTCGCTATTTTTATATAATTCCCACGCGCTTTGCTTTATATCCGGAAGAATAGAGACTCGCGTTAATTTATACCTATTCTTTGAGTCCGTAGTTAGCAGACCGCGAATGTATATTCTATATTTATCCGGAATCCTTTTGGGAAGAAACACGCTGATTTCCCCCATAATTTCCGAACAATAGAACCTGTACATATACAGGGGTCTTTCACTGTCGGACCAAACACACCGCCAATCGGAACCCAAATATGTATTTACCTCATTGCGCATAGAACATTACCTGCGTATTTCCGAATAAGCCGCAGAAGATGATAGATTTACATCTATTGCGGTATTTTTAGACAGAGACAGACCCTCTTTGCGTAGGAAGGCATCAAATTGCTTAGTCGAAGTGATGGCCCCAACCGACGAAAGGATGTTGCCGTAACCATTGCGCAGGGACAAAGAAACCTCCCCTGTGGGGGTCTCCTTGGCCACTACGGAAAATCCGGGCACATTGGTGCGGACGACAAAGGTTTGCGCATCCGGCGAGTAGACCTCACCCCCATTGCGTTCGGCGTAGGTCCTTAAGGCGAGAAAGGCGGAAGACCTCTTGGAAGTTACAGGTTCCGTAGGTTCCTTATAATTTGGAGTGTGGCTTTTTGCATGGCGCAATGCGTCTTCCTTTACGATCCTTTCCGCATCGCACGGCTTCCTGTCGGTGGATAGTATCTCCCGAATAATCTCGGAATCCGACAGACCGACTGCCTTATTAAAGTCTATGGCATGTTTCTGAATAAGCATTACGCGCCCCCTTTCGTAACCTGCCGCGCGGATTCGCTTAAAATGATGCGTAGCGCGGAAACAAAATCCGACACCGCGCGGGATTGTGCGTCCTTTGACAAATTATGTATGACATATTCAAGGTCTACAGGCCGGACAAATAGGTGTTCGGAGAAATTTATCCTTTTGTCCAAAATCAGCCCCGCAGATACCAATCCGCAAAACGTGGAGCACTTTAAAAGGTCGTTTCGCTCTCTTAGGGATATTTTTACGCCATATAACATAAAGTAAGTTTAGGCGAAATAAAACCCGCAACAACGCATCGCCTATACTAGAGAAGTTATGAGTACTATTAAAAATAAAAAACTAATAGCAGTAGGCGTAGGTTTGTTACTATCCGTAGGATACGCGATATATTCGATTAGTGCATATAATACGTCGGAAAGAGAAGCTGCAGAACAACGGGCGCGCGACCAGCACACGTATCTTTCAAAAGCCGACATGGAAGAGTTGCTACGCACCCCTCCAGATAACGCAGACTATGTGATGGAAGTATATGTAGGGGAGGGCGGGTACTACCAGTGGCATACCCAAAGACTCTTCGTCATGCGGTATAAGCCTGTGTACACACTATTCAAAAAGCACAAGGTAGGCTTCAGAATACTCATGGGAGATACTAATAGAGCTAAAGAATCGGGCAATAACGCCTATGGGAAGGATGCAGAAGAAATAAAGCGCATAGGCGCAATCCCACCTTTAGAGTACAAGATATTCACAAAAGACGGGAATGTAATATTTCATTCAAGAGGTTCCATTCCTACAAAAGACGCGACGGCAATATTAGAGCACGCTTTTAATACTATTGCAAAAGCAAAAGATGGCGCGCCTAAAGAAGTACGCTTTTACGATTACGTCAAAATAAACCAAGAACGCCTAAAAGCTATGCGCAAGAAGATGGAGGAAAAGGCACAGGCAAGATATAAAGCCCGCCAGGGAATGCATCGTGTGCCGCAACCCGCAGAAGCGGAACAGTCGAATACGGCAAAACCCGCAGTTCCCGCAACCCTAAATGAGGTAAAGAACACGCCCCCTGCAGAACCCAAACAAACGCAACAGACCAATACGCTCTTCACTCCTACGGCTATGCCTAAAAAAGCGGTAAATAATGAAAAAACCGCAGAGCCCCAAGTTAGAAAGAACAATTCAACACTTTTCTAATCAGTCATGAAAAAAACATTCACAATACTAATAGGAATAATCGCCTCGTTTGCGATATGTGGTTGTCAGCACTTATCCGAGATGTCTTATGCGCAGGCAGAAAAGAATCTGGAAGAAAAAACAATAGAGTCCACTACAGATACTGGGGAAGATACGCTCAGAACAGAACGCGTTATATCTGTGGATGGGATTACAGGTACTAGCCCTATCTCACCCAACTTTGTCATATTTCCACCCGAAGGTAAATCCCAAGATTTGCTATTTGAGAAAGTATCCGAAACATTATCGGAAGCCTTAGCGACGCAGGGTTATACCAAAGTATCCCCCGAAAAGGCGGATACGATACTAGTACTCACCTATAGCAGCAGCTCGCGCGAGGGGCAGATAGCGATAGTCGCGTATGACGCAAAAACCGCAAGGGAAAATAAAGATGACCCGCAAAAGGCATATAAAGTATTGGGCAAAACTTTAATCTACTATGTATCGTCCGCATCCGAAGACTTTCGCACGGTATACCCCGGAGTCATATCCGAAGTGGCGCCCTACATTCTGAAAGACGTGGTGCCTACAAAATACTTTGGTAAAAAACAGAAAACGGGCACCTCCGCCAAGTAAATAAGCTTATAATACGTAACGACCGCATAAGTTATGGTAAATGCGTACCCAAAGCTGAGTATTTCAAAAGGGATACTGCTGGCAATAGGGACTATAGGATTAGTTGCGGCTACGCTGTCCACCGGCTGGGGATTTGCAAATTCATCCTGCGGGGAGGCGTGCAACATAGCCTTTAGTAGCGAATATTCCAAATTAGCAGGGCTACCCGTAGGACTCTATTCAATGTGCGTGTGGGCATGGATACTATCCAGCGGCCTACGCCTAAATATAATAGATGGGCTGATCGCCACAATAATGGCTATAGGCGCGGGCGCCTTCTTATTTATACTGTTCTTTATATTAAAAGGCGCATGTCCCATATGTTGCATACATAATACCGCGGCAATACTGTTTGCGGGTATATACTGGAAGATTTATATACTCAATCCGTCGGAACGTGCGGGTATGCTAGCTACCGCGAATTTTCGGCAATTTGCGCGGCATGGTATACAAAAAGCGCCAATACTGTGTGTGCTAATAGCCTCGCTTGTATTCCTAAGGGCGGAGTCGGCACCCACAGAGCTAATGGTAGACGATAAAGCGACAGGCCCAAGTGTGGCACTATACCTGCCAATAATAGGCGGTACAAATAAAGAACAGAACCGCGCCCCTATAGAAAACGGACTTATCATCAGTATATCCTGTACGCATTGCTACGACGCGCTTGCTAGGGAACTCACTAAGAAAAACAGCTCGCCGGAGGATTTAGGACTAATTTTCAAGGTAACAAAGGAAACGCAAGAGCCCACAATAGCCTTGGTAGCGTCCATATTGGCACTGCATAAGCGAAATCTATATAAAGATATACAAAGCTCCTACTTAAAGGTACTACATATAGCATACAAACACAGAGTAGAAAGCCAAAAAGGGAATTATGCTCCGCTATTGGAGGAACTGACTAAGACTGTGGACTACTCCAAGTGTATAGACACGGCGAAGTACATACTAAACGGGCACACTATATACTATACCACACTGCAGACAGCGCAAACGCCCGTATATATCCGAAATCATACCCCAAGTATTACACGCTAAGTTTTTCAAAATCCCCACACCATATTTCCTATACTAAAAAAAATGAAGCAGTATGTGGGTACACTAGTAGGTCTCCAAAAATAAAACCGAAAATTTTATTTTTCCTATACTACTTTTATCTGAATTTTCGGGGCGACTAAATATCGCACCGATTACAACAAAAAAAACTAAAAAGAAAGAAACACTAAATGAAGAAACTCATAAACAAGGCCCGCAAGGGATTCACACTAATTGAAATGCTTATCGTGGTAGGCATTATCGGCATACTCGTCTCCATCGCAGTACCGGCGCTCAGCACCTCTATGACGGATGCGCGCCAGGCTAAGATCGACGCGTACATCGCCCAGGTCAACACCGCGATAAACCGCTATACGATCGACCAGGAAGTCCAGAACAGCCAAGTCAACTTGAATATACAGGCTAAAGCCGAAAACGAATGGAACAAGATCGCTCCGTATCTCGTCATCAACGGCAAGAATAGCCCGACTGTTGACGAATTCGAAGACGCGGTTTGCAATGGAGGTACCGCTACCCTCACCGCTGCTAGTGGTGGCGCTTATATCGGCGTACAGTGGGCGGACGATGTCGCTACGGTCAACGGCATAGCCAGCATCACTTGCGCTGCCGCTGCCGATGCGGGGACCGATGCGGGTGACTAATCCTTAAAAAAACACAGTACTTTTTTCCATACAAAGTCCACTCTCTAACGAGTGGGCTTTTTTTTTAACCAAGAAAACAGCCACAAAAGCAAATTTTTTCGGGGACATACTACAATAAACATATGAACATAAAAACCATTATAACTGTACTCATGTTAATAGCAACCGGCACTATATATGCAGCAACACCTGCGACACCGGTGAAAGACAAACCAGCAGAAGAGAAAAATATACAACCTGCTGCAACAAATGCGCAGAAAGAGATTTTCCCCGCAGATAAGTCCCACAAGAATGTTGCGACAAAAGAGAAAACTAAAGAGGTTGCGAAAGTTAGCGTAAAAGATGGTGGATTCGCATTGCCCACACTGCCCAGTATACCGGTAGAACCGGGCACAATGCTAGATAGCGCAAAAACCGCGGGAGGCATAGTAAGCTTTGAGATACCTCAGGCAAAAGAGATGGAAGTTCCAACCAAAGGCTTCGAAGGGCAAAACGTTCCGGTATTGGACACCCTTAACGCGTTGGCACACTTGGCGGGTATAAACTATGTAGCGCCAAATATACAGAAAACTATACAGACAAAAGAGGGCGCCATGCCGCATCCGCTATATGCGGATACCATTACCTTCACACTAGGAGACATGGAGCCATATGCCGCATTCAAATTCATAGCGCGAAACAAGGGGTATACAGTACACGAAGAAGAAGGGATAACCTACCTGACGCACCCAATGATAGAAAACCTCCATGTATATACTACAAAGACTTATACGATACGCTACATAGATTCGCGTTGGTTGCTTGAACCTGTAGCTAGCTTACTGGGTATAAATCTGGCGCAAGCGGGCGGCCCCAACGGATATGGCGAAATGCCTGATTCTAACCCTGCATACCCAAAGAGCAAGGAAGAGGGTAAAAATTCGGGCACTGGAGATTCAGATTCCGGTGGCAGCAGCAGTTCCAGCTCTAGCGGAAGCTCGGATGCGGCAAGCCAATACACAGAATTTCAGACAGGTGAGTTAAATTCGCGCTTTACTCCAGCTCTGCCACTAGCGCAACCCATATTTCTTGGAGGCTATAATGGCGGTACATCCATATTTTCCAATAGAACCAACAATACATTGGTAATCCGCGCGACGGAATCCGAACACAAATTAGTGGCTGAATTCCTAAAAGACAATGACGTGCCGGAGGCGCAAATACAGATAGATATCAAATTCATCGAGGTAGAGTTAAACGATAGGGTGCAGGATGGTATAGATTGGAGCTCAACTCTAGGAAATGCGACTTTCAGTATGTCACCCGTAACTATGGATCCTTCTATGTTTACTTCCCAAGCATTAACGGATATATGGGTTATAGATCCGAATGCCGTCATAATGAGCTATCCCACGGCACAGGCAACACTGAGGTATTTACAGACCCAGAAGAACGCAATACTCAGTTCGGCGCCTAGAATTGTCACAAAATCGGGTGTGCCCGCTGCAATAGAAGCTACGGTACTGGAGTCCATTGAAGTATATACGATAGTAAATACCACGGGGGTATCGCAGCCGGTAACCAGCGGTACAGAACAATTTGCCACGGGTGTATTCATGGATGTCATAGCAACACTGACCCCCTCCGGACATCTACAGCTAAATATGAATCCTACCGTATCAAATAAAATCGGCGAAACCATAGGTTCCTCGGGTCAAGTATTGCCTGTAATTTCCAAGAGAAAGGCTACGACCACGGTAACCATAGCGCCTTCGCAAACGGTGGTAATAGGCGGTCTAATACAGGCGCAGGAGAGCGGAGACGACACTAAAGTTCCGATATTGGGAGATATACCCTTGCTGGGGTACCTATTCCAATCCAGCGATACTGAAAGGCAAAAGACATCGCTGTTGATATTTGTAACGGCGTCTATAGTATCCTCCGCATACGACAAGCCCCCGACAGAGGAAGAATATGAAATACTCCAGAGGGAGCAAAAACTGCAGAACACTGTTGACTGGAAAGACAAGCACGGCGGTAGCTCAAGCGTGGTGGACGCGTATACGAAGTACTTGCAGGAACGTGAAGGTTCCCGCGCCCCAAAAGGTGTAATAGACCACAACACAGCGGATCTGCCGATAATAGAGTCTCCCGAAGGCATACATCCTATAGAAGAGGAGTCCAATACCGAACCCACCGAGGCTACAGACAAGGGGGAATAATGTCCACGGGTTGGAAGGAAATAATAGAAATGTCGGATGCATACAATGCTTCCGACATACTTCTGGCGCAAGGCGCCATATACTTCAAGCGCGGTTCCGAATCTCTCACTAAGCAGTTAGAACTGTCGGATGCGGAATTTGCCGAACTGGCCTCACAGGTGGTATGCAGAAATACACTTGTGCATGAAGATTACACATATGAAGGAAGGGCGGGAGCTAGCGACTATTCATGGGAATTTGCAGGCGCGAGGTTTCGCGTAAATAAATTCAAATCGGATGCAGGACCATCTTTCGCGATACGTCCCCTAGCAAAAAAAATACCCACTATGGAAATGGTAGGGTTCAGCAAAGAGGTTATACACCTCATAGACACGAAACGCCAAGGATTGGTAATAGTAACAGGTCCTACGGGTTCGGGAAAATCTACCGCGCTGGCGGCAATGTTGGAGTACATAAATACGCGGTATCCATTAAATATAATAACGATAGAGGATCCGATAGAGTACCAATACAGTAGCAAGTTATGCCTAATACAGCAGCGAGAGGTAGGCCGCGACGTTGGCGAATTTAGCGTAGCCGTAAGATCCGCCATGCGAGAGTCTCCCGATGTAATACTGGTCGGGGAAATAAGGGACTATGAGACACTAAAGGCTTGTCTGCAGGCGGCCGAAACGGGGCACTTAGTATTTGCGACAATGCATACCAAGGGGGTAGCATCAACGCTTTTGCGCATGTTGGATATGGCGCCTTCAGGAGAGCGCGGGGAAGTCGCGACAATGCTGGCGGCTGCATACCAAGCTGTCATTTTTCAAAAATTAATATACTGCCGCGGGAAATATGTAACTATACGCGAAGTGCTCCTGCCGCATACAGGGGTAAGAAATTGTTTAAGGAACGGCACCATTTCGGAAGTAAACAATACAATACAAATGAGCCGAAGCATGGGAATGACCAGTTGGGAGGGCGACATAAAAGCGCATTTGGCAGCCGGTAATATAACAGAAGATATAGCTAAAACCTTAAGAGATTCAATTTAATGGAATTTAAAGCAATTATAAAGGATAGGTTGCGTTATAGACGCAGGCGATACAACGCTACAGATGAAAGTGCCTTAGAAGATACACTACTATCAAAAAACATAGCGGTAGTAGAGCTAAATCAATGCCAAAAAGACCGCAAATTCCGCCGCGTAGGCAAGAAATACCTCCTACAATTTTTTGCGAAGTTACGCATATGCTATGCCATAGACATGCCCATATTAGACTCCTTGGAGTTATGTGAAAATGTCATACCGAATAAAAACCTTAAGCTTACAATAAAAGAAATACGCCAGCAGGTGGCATCCGGGGTAGAAATATCAGCCTGTTTATGGAAATATCCAAATATATTTTCACCTGTAATTTGCAGATTAGTAGAAGTAGGCTATCGTTCTGGAAAGATGAAGGAGGCATGCGATAAAATTTTCTACATGCTAAACCTAGGATTACAGATGCGCAGAAAAATAATCAGCGCTATGTATTACCCGGCTATGGTCATGGTTGCCTTAGTATTTGCCGTATATATACTCATAACAAAAACTATACCCACATTTACACAACTATTTACCGGCGCGGGGATAAAGCTACCTCTCCCGACCAGATTACTAGTACAAATAACAGATGCGCTAACTTACAACCCATGGGTAACATTAGGAGGCGTAATCGGTATAATTGCGTGCATACTGTTAATACCAAAAGTTTACGCGAAGAGCTACATAGCCCAAAGAACCGCGTTACATATATTTCCATTTGGCGGGCTACTGAAATACTCCCAAAGACTGACGTTCATTTCCACGCTTTACACCATCCTATCCGCGCAGGTGCCAATGATACAGGCGTTGCGAATGACAAGAAACGCAGTTGGCAACATAAAATTTAAAGACGCGGTAATATCCGCCATATTTAGCGTAAATAACGGACAAGGCATCAGCCACGGATTGGATAAACACTCAGAGCTGTTAACACCGGAACTAGTAAAATCTCTAAAGTTCGCAGAAGAAACAGGCGCAACTGTACAAATATTAGAATCCTTGCAAAAGGAGTACGAGGAGGGGTTGGAGTATCAGATAAACCTCTTCAAAGAGGCGATACAGCCAATAATAACGATAATCATAGCCGTCGTAGTGCTATTTATCTTATTGGCCCTGTTTTTACCTATGTTCTCCATGACGCAGGTTATAACCAAGTAGTAGCACGATAGAATTTATATGAAGCAAATATCCGAAATATGTGAAGATTTTATAGCGCAATATTCCCTGTTAAACGGGGAATACAGCGACGCGACAGATCCATTCTTAACCTTAGCCGACGGGGAGTCGCACGGACGCGAAGCCGTCATGCAAAAATACATTACTCGCGCGGGCATACCCAAATTATCGTTACCCATGATACCGCAGTACAGATTCATGCGGCAGGACGATAAATTACCAATTCTATACACCAATTTGACGACTGGGGGCACCATGACACTATACACAATGCTGCCCGTAAGCATGACGCAGGCTGATTGCATAACCTTGGCCGAAAAGATGGGGGTAAACCGCATACACTGGGTACTGCTAGACTATTTGGATTACGAGAGCGTAAAAAAACAGGCAATATCGCCAAAAGAAAGCATAGAGGAGGTGGTGGATCCTCAGAAAGTCTGGGAGCAATTTGCAAACATGGGCATAATACGACAGGATGTATTGAAGCAGCCCCTTGACGTGAGAATAATGGCTTTACATGCCGCTCACGCAGCCGAATTGCCTAGTACGCATCCGCTGGCATTTGCCGCAAAGTCTATATTGTCCATATATCCAGTTCTAAACAGTACCTTAAATGAAAATAACGAAACTCTGTACAAAATGTTTACGGTACAGACACTAATTGATTACAACATCTGCCCTCTAGCATTAAACGGTACAAACATAGTCCTTGGAGTAGCCGGAAGATTAGACACGCCGACCAAACAAACAATCAAGGCTCAGCTGCCCGAACCCAATATACATTTCCAATGTGTGTTATTGCCGGAAATAGAACTGAAGCGTCTGATTACGGGCTTGAACGTTGCGCTAACCACGCGCCAGCTAAATTTGCAGGGGAATTTCGGATACACAGAAGATACGGATGTAGAATACGAACAACACGTAATAAATCCTGAGGATGTTCGTAAAGCGATAGGTTCAAACAAAATAATCGCAGCGCAAACCTTGTTAGATTCATTATTAATGCAAGCCATACAAGAAAATGCGTCAGACATACATTTAAGTATGCGCAATAAAGGCATACGCATACGATTTAGAGTAAACGGCATACTAAAGGACATAGAGCAGTCCAGCCCGATTCCGCATGATATGGGAAAACAGCTACTAGCTAGGATACAGGTAATGTCGCGTATAGATACGCAGCACAAGGATTTGCCCCAAGATGGACAGTTTAAATTTAAATTACAGGACTTGCCATGCGAAGTACGTGTAAACTCGTCGGAAAATATAAACGGGCTTCATATAGTAATGCGATTACAGGTACCACAGGCCAATCTTCAAGATTTGGAAACCTTAGGTATAGACCCATACGAACTTAAAGTACTATACGAAGCTATATCATCAGACAATGGTATGACCATATTATGTGGTCCTACGGGATCGGGAAAGTCCACTACACTGTATGCGGTATTAAAAGCCATAGATAGGGTGAAGTACAATGTACTTACGGCAGAACAGCCGGTAGAAAGGAAAATCCCCAATGTTGAACAGACAAACATAATAAAAGGATCTCCGTACAACTTTTCTGAATTTATCGTAGCCGCCATGAGGCAAGACCCTGATTACCTCCTAATAGGGGAAACGCGTGACAAGGAAACCGCCACAGAAATAATCCGAGCGGCGATAACGGGCCACGTAGTGTTTACCACGCTTCATACAAATACGGCGGCGCTAGCTCCTGCCAGATTGATTGACTTAACCCACGAACCATATTTGCTGGCGGACGCATTGACCGCCCTTTGTTCGCAGAGACTGCTTCCGAAACTTTGCCCATACTGCATGGAAAAAGTGGAAATCCCAGCCCTGGCAAAATTGCGCGAGTTGGGAATCAAGGAGGAGTGGCTAATGGGAGCTAGCAGCTTCTATCGTGCCAGAGGGTGTTCTCACTGCCGGGGTACCGGCAGAATAACGCGCATATGTGTCATGGAGGGATTTATCATCAATCAACACATACGCGAGCTAATAAGCCGAGAGGCGCCAGTACGCGAAATAGTCGCAGAACAAGCAGCGTTAGGCAGCCAACAATTATACGAGAAAGCCATACGAAAAGTCGCCAGAGGTGAAGTAGCCTTAGAAGACGCGCTACCGTTAAAACTAACGGGAATATACTAATTATATGAATATATTAAAACCAATAACGACACTCTTTCGCAGCGGTACGGTGCTACGGGACATGCTCATTGATACGCAATCCCAAGACATACTGACCTATCTAACCCCGAATAGCGTAATGTTTGTGGACATTACCAATAAACTCAGAAAAAAGTCGGAAGAGGGGGTGGATACAGAGGTATTCGGCCCTTTTCAGACCACCTTTGGAAATCCCGCAAATTTGCCATGCGACCTCACGTTGGCGCGTGAATTCTTCAAAACCTACTATTTGCCACACGGGGTAAAAGACTCCCCGCACATGCATATCCTTACAGATACTCCTATATCGTTGTACGCATGGAAATTATCACAGCAACACCATAATATAGGCGCCCTGCAAGACGAACTAGACCGCAGACCTACCGCTATAATACAGCGGGCACCTATGAATAGACGCTGGGTGGTAATGAACCCATACTTAAAGGTCTACACTAGAGAAAGTAAATCGGAATTCGCGGTAATATGCGGTGTGCAAAACGACAACGTAGCCTCCATAACGGAATGGTGCTCTGAAGCACGGGCATACACAATGAGTGTATATCCTATATCACTAATAGGCCTGCAAAAAGCGCTGGCGCTTCAAAACGAGCCACTGCAAGCATACATATTTTGGGGGAATAACGCAAAGTTTTGCGTAATATCCCATAAAGAAAAAGGCGTTATATTTGCGGAAGATACCGAAGTTACCACCCTCCTAAATGACGAGTATATAAACGGCGTTTTCGCGCATCTTGACGAAATTGCAACGGATATAAATGTGTGCATGCCCACGCATAGCGCATATCTGCTAAAAACCGAAGTAGGGGATAATACAAATGACAGCCGTTTAATCCCGCTATTTGCTAAAAGCGCCGGCTTAGACTTGGGCGACATAGCCAACCTATACACTTCAAATTACTATAAATAATATGATTAGAAATTTTAGCTTAAGCCAATCGGAATTGTGGGATCGCGAAATACGCCGTTCCCAAATAGGTCGCTGGACATTGCGCATACTTGGAATCGGCATATTCGTGGCCGCCGCCCAAGGAATTTTGTTATACTATATGCAAGAAAAACTCTCCGAGGCCCTAACGGAAAAGCAGGAGATCACCAAGCAATATACAGCAATAACATCCCAGCTACAATTAGTTACAATATCGGAAAAGAAAGCACTAGAGGTGCTCAACTACCGCAAGAACGCCGATAAAAGCTTCATGCCAGTAGGTGTCTATTACGCAATAGCGGATGCACTTCTTCCGGGTATGGTAGTGCGCGAAATAGCCATCAGCACCAATACGGATAAAGATAAAAAAGACACCGATTTAACTGGGGACTACCTGTTGCGCATAAATATTGGCTACAATACTGCGGATATCGGTTATAATCAGTTTTTAGACAATTTTGACGCCGCGATAAACCGTATATACAACGGCACCATCTCGCGGAAAGGCATGAAAATTACCTCCGGAGCCGCATTAACTGTCAGAAATATAATCTTTACGGGACGCGAAATCACAGTGAGTTTGGCTGTAGATTTAGATGGCAACAATAAGAAATTTAAAGGCAAAGGAACAAAATGAGACATTTGCGATTATTACAGTGGGCATACCTGTCGGCAGTAGCGCTAATTGCTGTAGGAGCCAACGGGTATTTGGGATATAAGCTATCAGTAAAAGGTAGCGAGGTATTAACGCATATATCCGAAACAACGGAACGCTATAAAGTGATAGCCAAGGAAACCAATAGGGTAGCTTTTTACAAAGAACACAACAAAGAAATATCCAAAGAGCTAACCGCATATAAAGGCGTAGCACGGCAGTACACACCGAAAGATGTTCCAGCTCAACAACTGTCGCGCGAAGAGCTCCGCGAAAGAAATAGGCAGGAATTTTTTAGGCGCCAACGCGCAGCTAAGGAAACCGAAAATACAAACGTGCAAGGTTCCGAAAAAATTAAGCTGGGTGTGCCGCTAAACCTTACCTTGCCGAAGTTTCTTTCAAAAGTCACGGTGACCCCGGAAAAGTACGAAAATGGGGTATACACCGGCAAAATAAGCGCAAATACGGAGTTTTACCGTTTCCTTGAGTGGTATACGTATATGTTTAGCGAGTACCCTTTCAGCCGACCTAAAAACTTAATAATGTCCATAACAGACAGCAATTGCTTCCGCAATTTGCCAACCAACATAAATATATCAGGCGAAATCGAATTTATAAAATGAAATATATATATCTAACTTTACAGTTTGCCATATCGGCAATAATCGGACTAGTAATCGTTTGGTGCGGCAGAATTATACTCACGGAGCCTACCAGCTTGTATTCTCTCGAACCTTACAATATAGGGGGATTAAACTCAGAAACGTGGAAAGGCCAAACAAAACAAACAATTTGGTTAAGTTCAAACTTGGCGCTAATTGATACTCCCAAAGCATTTGACTTTACCACACATCAAAAAATTCCCATCAGGGGAAATATAAAAAATGGTTTCTATCGGGATCCATTTGTCAATGCCAATGGCAATATTGATTACTTCACAACCGGAATGACGGGAAAAGACGACGCCAAGTTCCTAGAATGGCTGACGCAAGTAGGGCAAGACCTCCAAAAGTTGCAGGTAATAGGCGTCAAAGAAAAAGAATCGGTGGTATTTCTAAAAACGGAGGGTTTCACGACATGGGTGTCGCCTACACAACCTATGTCCATCCCTATTCCTGCGGAATTTTGGCAAATTATGCTTGATAAGGCGCCGGAACAAATTCGAAAGGGAAAACTGCTACTTCAAATGATTCGTTTAGAAGAAGACGCGGTTTGGTTTAAGATACCGCTTATGCGTACGCCGCTTAAAGTATCCAGAAAGCAATTAGATAATACGCCCATTAAAAATATCCTACAGCCTCTTTGATTTCCTATACTATTAAGGCGCATATTAACGCGCATGCCCGCCTATATAGCGAGGCATACATATAACAATTAAAAAAAAGGATATTCCATGAAATTAATAAAATTAACTAAACACGGGTTTACCTTAATAGAAATGCTAATCGTTGTAGGTATACTCGGAATACTTGTCTCACTAGCTACACCTGCTATATACAAGTCTATGTACGAGTCTAAAAAAACCGCCATGGCCGCAAACATTAAGACTCTGCAGGATGCTGAACAAAGGTACCAGATACTGATGCTATCAAAAGGATATGGTCCGGAGGATTTTCAGCAGAACATAGATGATTTGATTTATAAAAAATAGCCCATAAACCCCGCTTTAGCGGGGTTTAATTTTTTTCCCATTAGACGTAAGAATGAATGGACACAAGCTTGTGGGAATTAAAGACGGCGGGCAAAGAACGGGGAATATATAAAAAAGTAGCGCTCCCGTATATATGCTATGTCAATGCGCGCAAAAATTGCCCCGAACAGATTGGATGCTGGCACATAAACAATCCCTCCGCCAAGTTTCCCGTTACATGCGCCATGGGCAGGGAATTTTCGGTAAAAGCCGCGCTTAACGCCGCAGATATGGCTCTAAAATCGCTACAGGACACCAAGCATGCAAAAACCAATATTTAAGGAAGATCAGCTAAAGTCTATAATACGCATAATAGAACGCCTGCTAAAGCGAGTGCGCTGGTGTAGCTTATCAGACAAAAAACGGATATTTACATGTGTAATTGCGCAATCCGACATATGCGAATACGTAAAAGCGCAAATGATCTCTAACGCAGAAACAGCGGAAACCGAAGACGACTTCATCCGCTATATGCGCAATTCCAAACACTATTATGAAACACGCAGGCGACTCCTGTTAAGAAATCAAAAGAAGTACAATAGAGCCAAGACTGCGAAAAAGCCCAAGAAAGCTACGCTTTCAAAATTGACAAAAATGGTATGAAGTACACAATATCTGGTATGAAAATTACACGTGTAAGTGTTAAAAATTTTAAGAATTTTTTGGATACAACTATATCGAACATTGACGATGTGGCCTTGTTTGTCGGAAAAAATGGCGTTGGGAAATCCAATTTTCTTAGCATATTTGATTTTATACAACAATGTGTAAGGGTAGGAAGCTTGCGCGAAGTGTGCGTAGGAGAAAATGGTATAAAAAATATTACGCACAACGGGCGATTAGATATCCCAACCGAAATTGAGTTGACCTTTAAAAGCAAACAATATGTTACGTTACGCTATGTAGTAAAAATTGCATATGATTCCGGAGAACCATATGTGTATGAAGAGAGTCTTTATACCACCCAGAAATCTAAAGCTGGCGCACATACCCAAATACACATAAAGAACAAAAAAGGAAAGTGTACGATAGACGGGAATAAATGTTCATTGGGAAAGGATGAGTTGGCGATAGCCGTCTTTGGTCGTCTTAGGGAACATGTAGCTATAGCAGCCATGTATAGATTTGTATGTGGAATATGTACTGTAAATCTGGCTATATCAAACCTTTATTTAGAAACCGGAGCACAAAATATTTCGTATCGCGGGGATAACCTGCGTGCTACCGCTTTAGAACTACAAAAAACACATCCGGAACACTTTCAGAATGTCATTTCGCATATGCAATATGCATTTGATGTAGAAGACATATCCATAATAGAAGAAGCATCTGGACGCTTGAGTATACAGTTCCACACGGCAAACGAAATTATACCAGATACTTTAGCTTCAGATGGCATGTTGAGCCTATTTGCATATTACCTACTTTTGGAACAACCATTGAATCAGACATTACTCTGTATAGAAGAACCTGAACGCAATATCTCACATGAGATATACACTCAATTGTCAGAGATAATACATATTAAAGCTTCAGAATCTAATGCCCAAATATACATAACAACGCATTCACCGCAGTTAATATCGCAGTTCAAGTCAAACGAGGTGTTCTTTTTGGAGAAAACTGCACAAGGAGATTCTAAAATAACCCACTTAAAGCGCGACAAGATACTTAGCGAACTGTTGAAAGAAAGCAGCTTAGGCGAGCTATACGAGACCAATACTCTATCTGCATTCACACGCGCATGAAACGTTTGCTAATTGTAACGGAAGAACAGTCTGCTGTAGATTTTTTAAGAGGCTATATTCCGCGACTGATACACGAGTATCGCCCTAAATGGCTACATGGTCGGGAATATAATATAACCCTAATGCCATATAACGGAAAGGGAACGCTCCTAAAAAAAGGTCTAAAGCGTATATCACTCACGTATCCGAAATATACTGGTATAGTAATATTAGTTGATCAGGACACAGAAGATTGCATCACCTTAAAAAGAAATATTGTACATGAAATACAAAATGTGACAATATTTCATAAGGTACGTATCGCTTGTCATGAATTAGAGTCCTTTTATTTAGGCGATATAGAGGCCCTTTCTAAAGTGCTACATAAACAAATTCCGAAAGGAAAATATACGCCGGATGCAAATCCAAGTCCTTCTGAATACATAGCATCGTACAAAAAGATGCCAAAAACAGAAATGGCTAAAAATATGGGTAACATCATAAGTCATGATGCCAAATCCAAAAGCTTTCAGCAGCTAAGAAAAGCCATACTTCATACTTTAGAAATTCAGAATGTATGAATTACATATTCTATTTGGCCGCTTCAATAATGCCAATATCCCCTCCGACTGGTACGATCACTGAGGCGTCATAGTTTAGTTGCAAAGGTCTCCCTACTGGAGCGTCGGTACCCCCCGTGCGAACGGCGCCATTGATAATTACCTTGTGTTCTCCAAAATCCACATTAGACTCATCCACAATAAATGTGGGCGTGTTTACGGGGGTAACAAAGGTACCATTCAAAACAACATCCTGCTCAATCTTGGATTTTTCGTCAAAGTCCGTTACAATGGTAGGTCCCACAATGATAAGTTCTGCTGAAGAAGTCTTAGATGAGTTGGGAGACGTAGAAAAGTCCATTGGGGGGTAGTCTGGCGCTGTAACCGTAAGTTTTAAGACGGCATTGCCCGTAGCGGTATGCTCCCCTTGCTTGCATGAGACTGTAGCGGACAATTCATACGTGCCCGGGGCGTACGTTTCAAATGGTGCGCTCGCAAACGACACGGTGGCTGAAACACCGGCACCGACTACGCTAGCATAGCTGCCTGATGCGATATTCCAAAGATATGTGACATTTGACAGCCTGCACAATTCACAGGGGGTAAGCGTCATTTGTATGATGTAGTTACCGGGGGTAGTGCCTGCGGCATAAGTTATGCTTAGGGATTTGTCCGCGATAACGGGCTGCGTGTGTGTGAGTTTCTCCTCGCTATGAAAGCCGATGGAGATATTTTTAGTAGATTCACCATGTAACCTGCCATCCTGCCTAACCGTGATGGATAGTGTCATGGAGATATCCTTATCGTCATAATCGTCTGTATCGGGCAGGGTGCCGGTCACCTCTATCATACCGGATGCGGCATCATAGGCTGCGGATACTCCCGGAATATCCGTAGTGGCCGTTACGGATATTGCGCACGAGTTACAATCTTCATCGCGGGCACATACATTTGAGATTTTGGGATCCACTTTAAAAGAAATGTCCCCGTCACGCCTAAAGTTTCCCGTAATTTGCTGGTCTACTGCGCCAATCAATGGCTTGGAATGTTTCGCTAGGGAAATTACCTGTGTGGCAGTCGCAGAGATGCCGCAATCCTCCATAATCCTAAGGGGGATGCCTATATTGCCGGATTCTTTTATGCCGCTTGTATTAGAAACGGAAATCCATAGTGATATGGTATCGTCTATGGTGTCGGGCCGTACAGTTATTGTATTCCCAGCGAAATCTTTCATGCTATAAACGGAACTGCCATTGAAGGAAAAGGCATCAGCTAGTTTCGGCAGGCTATCGCATAGCGGGCAACGTTCCACAGTAATACCCTCCAGGGTAAACTCTGCGGCATTGGCATCGGCAGAAACTGCATACACTACACCTCCAACAGGGGATATAGCGCAGGAATGTTCAGTGTTGACAGGGAAGGGGCCGTCTACGTCCAAAGAGCCGCCAAAGGTATCGCCAAACGTAATTTTCCCTTCCAACCCGCGACTGTCAAATGCGGAGATAGTGCTGTCGCTGGAAAATGTCACGCGGTCAATGGATTTCACATTGAAAAATCCGCTACCAAGTTTATCCCGTAATAATGTGGAGATTTGCGAGGCGGCTATTGAAATAGAGGTGCCAATAGGAGTGCCGTCAGAGGAATACATGGACCCTGTGGGCAAGCGCACAGAAACACTTTCCTTGCCCACCCATGTGTACGTATTGCCGTCATTAGTGGTATACACAATTTTAGTCGCATATACTGTGGCGCTTATGTTTTTGATATAGTCGTTGAACGCCAAATCAGCATCGCTGACGTTAAATGGGAAATTTACGCTGATGACCAATCCGGACGCGCTCAAAGTACGCTCATAGCGAAGATCGCTTATTACAGGTGAAGAATTTACCCAATAAAAGTAAAAATCTATAAAGGAAAGATCTCCCTCTAAGATTGGATCCAGCTCCGGTATTTTAAAATCGCCAAAATCAGAATTGAAGCTACATAAGTCATATTGCTGGGGATTTACGTCTCCCAAGTCCACACATAAAGTAAGTTTGTCTACCAATAACCCGTTTTCCGTCTCACTTAAGGAATCATATCCATGCAATGCCTGTTTTAGTATATCCGAATAGGCGCCATCTCTGCTAAAGATGTCGTCCAGGTTAAGCGTAGCTTCAGAGGCATTATTGGAAACTATGGCCAAAGAATTATACCCTAACCCCTCAAAATGAACCCTTAAAAACAGCCTATCCCTCAAATCGGGGTCTTTAAAAATTATGCGGGGGTTCTTATATTCGGCATTCAATACGCAATGGTTAACCTTGTCTTGTGCCATATATTGATAACAGTTTTCAATATCCGCGACGTAGGGGGACTGGTTGAACATGGACGCGCTCAAGCTAAAAGAACTAAGAACATTTCCGCTATTTGTGGATGGGGGCGTCGTAGTATACTCCAAACCGCTTTCCACCAGAATATCCCTTAAGGAGTCAATAGCTACCGAAGAATTTCCAGCATATACCGGCACATTGTCCAATAGAAACAGCGGATTTAAATCATACCTCTCTGTTTGTCCGGTAGTTGTATCGGTTATGGCTATATAATACAAACCCAAAGTAGCGGTAGACCACTGGGCTCTTTCACTATTGGTTTCAAAATAAGTAGCGTAATCTCCGCACTCCTCATTGGCGATAGATACCTTACCCACCTTTAAGATATACTTGCCTTTTGACAAATCACCCGCAGACACAGAATTATTCGTGTCGGAGCCCCAATAGGTTGGAAGATCTACTCCATGTGCCAAAGCGCCAAATAAGCCTAGCGCGATAAATGTAAACAACGACTTTATTTTACTCATCGTCAATCCTTATTAACTCAAGTTTTAAAATTGCATCCGGTTGTACCCAAAGGTAGTACATTTCATTTTCAGATGCTTTAGTGCCGACCATAGCTAAAATATTGGAGGCATTAGCAGCAGACTTTACCCCGCTTAGGATAAATCCAGCCTTATTGGCAGGTCCCGCCGTGGGATACTCGGAAACAATATACATATTCGAAGCGGAAATTTCAGGGAAGGGGATGAATTCTTCTCCAAAATGCTTACCGCCAAAAGCGCCGCTTATTCCAAACCATCTAAATCCTCCCTTACTGTCCAGATATGCAGTATGCCTAAATCCAAAATCTATGCTGGAAGCACTACCACCAGCCTTTGTAAAAATATTTTCATCGTTAATGCGGTATACGCCGTTTACATAGATTACAGTTTTCTCGCCAGTAGAGGGATTTTCCGCATCATATACGCCGCGCGCAAGCTCCGAGTCCGGCGTGTATTCTTTCCCTGTCTCGCGGTTCGTCACCGTGCCTAAGTCGCGTAGCTCCTCGTCCGTGATGGTATCCCCCTCCCATTTATAAACATTATCTAATTGCGCCGAAATATACCAAACATTGCTTGAAACCGTATCAATTTTGACGGCGCCATCCGTATTCAGCCAAGTCTTATCTGTAACGGGGATATAATTTGGGTAGCAAGCCGAAATACCGGTAAATTCCGTACCAGACTTCAATGCGGATATTACTGACGCATCTGCAGCCAGAAATACAGAATCACTGATACCAGAAAGCGTTACGCGACTGCCATTATCAACAGATAACACATCAAATCTAGCAAAACTACCTATTCCGGAGTGTGTATAGACCAATCGCAAATCATCTTTTAAATATTCAGGTAATTCCGGACTAAAGTCCCAATAATAAGTACCGTCTGAAGCAATTCCCTTAGTGGGTTGAGAAACATAAGTTATCTTGCCCCTATACAATTCATGTCCTTTTAAATCCATAATCGTATATGTGGCATTACTGGTTCCCCAATTACTCGTGATGACAGTTACATCTGAAGAAGAATATTTAGATTCCAGTTTAGATAGTAAATAAGCAGTATTTACCGCTGATACCGCGGGGTCCTTTAAAAATCCCCATAAAACAAGATCCCGCTCCTCACATGCAGGCGTAGATTTTACGCTGAATTTCCAGTAATTCCCCAAAGAGCTAATAACAGCGCCTGTAAGTGCCCTGCCTTTATCCGTATGGTTAGCGTCAACTACATTACTGGGTACCCAGTCATCGGAGTCAACTACCGTCCAGTCCGTAAAACCCTCTCCCTTGCCATTGGCATACCGCTGTAAGGTGCGGTAGATAACGGGTTGCGCGGTCATTTCCTTAATATCTGTAGTAGCGGCGGAGCAATCTATATCCAAACGAACAAGCTTTGACCACGGATACTCCTTGAATTTTATGCCAAATTTATCTTCCGCTGTTGCCACCGTCACGGTTTGCGCATTACCGTCTGTATCCGTGTAATGAATAAGCCACTTAACCTTGTACACAAAGGAATTATAACCACTCTGGTCAAAAGTCATCATGTCAAATATTGTATATTGCCCGGATGTATTCTCCGCTAGAGAATATGTGTCTGGGGTGCCGTCCGTGGAATTTACCACATTTGCCAAATTGGGGTGTTTTTCTAGATCATCCGCGGTATATAGCCCACGTTTAAATCCATTCACTCTCACGGGAAAATATGTATTATGCTCGTGTCCGCTTTCAAACGTACCTATCGCGCACCAAAGATCACCTAGCTCCTGAAATTTGCCTATAGCTTTTAAATTCCAAAATCCGTTAGCTATCAAAGCATCTATATCAACGGCGATATTACTCTGTATAGCGTCATACCCACCGCCGGAGAAATAAGAGTCATAATATTCAGGTTCAACTCCCATTGCAAGCAGCTCGGCTAAGGTGCCCATAAATGCGTATATACCGGATTGGCGATAGGTATCCGCATCGGATAAAACTACGTTTTGCAACTCCTCATCATAGTAGGGGTTATTACCATAGGCCTGATGTTGATTCATTAAATACAAGGCAAACGTGCTCCAAATTGCGCCACCTAAAGCGATATAATTATCTCCACCGGCATTTATCGCCGGAATTTTGTATACATATGCCCCATTGTTTATATAAATAGACAAATTATCATACAGGAAGTTAGCCCAATCGTCCCCTTCAAACACATAGGCGCGCTTCGCGCCAAAAAATCCATAGACGCCGGATAATTGCCTCGGCAAGTCCAAATCTTGGATATTCCACGAATATGACAGCTTAAACGACTCCTTATTTACCTCCACATCAGTCTGGGGAGCGCAGCGTAATTCTTCCGCTGAGGGATCGTCATCCAAGTAGAATCCGCCCTTTTCGCACCCCAAGTAATACAACGCATCATCGTTAATATCTGACGTACCTAGGTTTGTTTCTATAACAGACGACTCTCCTGATAGCGTGTAGTATGTGATCTTACCGAAATCCATATATAAAATAGGGTCTACACCGGATACCCAAGTATACTGTAATTCGCCCACATAACCCAACTCCACAACAAGGGCAGTCGCTATGCAGTCCGTATGTATGGAACACGCCACTTTCTTTAAAGTTATATTTGCCAAAGAACTTGGCATGCCCCTAACCGGAAGATGGCGCAGTACCATATAATCGTAGGCGTCATTAAATTTATCCAAATATGAGGCATCTATGCCGCCAGTATAACTCTCTATATTGGCATTTAACTCCGCAATAAATCTGTATGCGGCGGGAATGTCGGAATCGGCGGGGGTTGGGCCATATACGCGCGCCGATGTCCATTGCCAGCTATTATACCCTGAGTCAAATCGTAAAATAGGGTCATCAAAGGTAACGCTCCCCCAACTCTCATAGCCCATGTTATATTTATATGCACCGGCATTTAGATCTATATCGGTATATAATTCTTCCAACACCTCGCCGAGGGCATTATAATGCCTCCCTTGATAATTCTCATAATAATACTGAGCGTATTTCAATTCGTATGAAGATAAAATTTCCGATTCCTCCATGCCCAATATTCGGGATATAGTTCCAAGCAAGTCATTATCGGCTCGGATAAGCCCATCAACATAGTCATTCGCGGAACTACTGACCATATCGGATGCCCTATCGTTGCCCCTGCGTTCCACATGAAAGTTACACTTGCCGCCAGCTACAGTAGAAAACATATCCAAGGTAGATACATTGCTACCGTACCACGACTCCCAACGATTTTCAAAAAGCATGTTGATACTTAAATCACTACCAGTTCCAGAAAAACTAAACTGCGAAAGAGAATATACCTCTCCCGTATCCAATGTAATATCCCAATACAAGTTATACTTGCCAATATAATACCAAGTATCAAACGCGTACCACAAACTACCTAACTCAAAACGCCTGAAAGTTTCAGTTACATCCCATTTAATTGTGGCACCTTCCGAGGTATTAATGTCTACAATACCATCTCCGTATCCCTGGCATTTTACCCCCATTAGGGAATTTACTGTAATAATACCGGAAGAAAGAATAGCTCCATCAGGAGATTTTACCCTAAAAGTAGCCCAGCCTTTGTAACGCTTATTTAATAATAAAGCTTTATATTCATCAAATGATAACGGTCTCTTACCATAAAGTGCATGGCCCTTGGTTATTTTTGTGCTAAATCCCTGCTCGGAGTCATAAACTAAATCCATTTCAGCAATATAATCTGAACCCGGCGTAGTTTTATTAGAAAACGCATGCGCTACTATTTTTCCAGAATCTAGGGACTCAAAAGTAAAACTTTCTAATACATCACCTGTGTTAGGGTCTAAGATTTCTACAAGATTCTTAGAGCTATATGAAATTTTAGAGATGGAATCGCCTTGCCAACCTACCCCACCGAAAGCACCATCATATCCAGGGAGTGCATTGCCATATTTTACCTTACTTAAAGGAATAGTTGCTATAAAATCACTACTATATAAATGGTCACCCTCCCAAGATGGTAGGGTGGTAAAGGCATCCGCCTTATCTATACAGTACATCCGCGTAAATGGAAACCACCCCATGTAAATATAATTATTAGAACTACCCTTTAGAATGGCATACAACGCAAAGCCTCCCTTCTTTGGCAGCTTATTCAATTCATCAGGAGAAATATATATGCCTTTAGCGTAACCACTACCATCAGACGCCCGAACTTCGTAGGAAATTATATTAACATCTCCAGCTGCTATGGAATCCTCCGCAGTACCTAGCGGCGCCCAAACGAAGTCTAAAAGGTTATGCAAACGTTCCGGATCCCCGCCTTTTGTCGCTCTCATAGTAAACCCGGGGAGGCGAATATCATCTTGACTCTCCTCAGCATAAATCGGTTTGGTAAACTTGGCGGGCATCTCAACATAACGCGCATGTGTGTCAACACCCGTCTCTGTATGTCCATTAAGATAGCCTTCATAAAGGTAATACTCTTCTTTAGCGGGCATAGAACTATTGGCATCGTTATTAATATTATCAAATTTCGCTTCTGAATTTAAATAATGCAAATTGGCATAATATCCTTCGAACACGACAATATTAGTTAGCTCTACCAAAGTACCATCGCTAAGCTTCATCTTAACAATAGGATAGCTTGTATTTACCCTATTAGTTTTCGAAGACTTAGTAAATTTTTCAAAAGATCTGTCAGTGATTTTTCGTTTAAAATGAGTAAACGTACACCCTTCACGTTTTTCCACATCTGCCCATGACTCACCAGAAACCGCGTAAAGGGTAGGGTACTCTGTGCCATTTATGGTTTCTATACAATAAAAAGCATGTGCGCCCTGCACAAAGAGTAAGGTAAAGCAAAATAAAAGGTAATGTATATACCGCATAATCTTACAGTATAGGCAAAAATACTGGAATCTGAAAAACTACGTCAAAATACTCCGACAATCGCTACGCGATTAAAAAACATGAACTAAAACACGATATATGTGGAGTATACGATAATCATAGATGTAGAAACTCCGAGAAATCAGATATTACTTGAAAATCTATTGACAAGAAAAATACAGGATATAGTATGGCACGCGATTATAGCTTGAAAAGAATGAATTTAACATATATAAAAGCGCAGAATTATAGATGCTACAGAAATTTAGAAATCAATTTCAAACCTGGCATCAACTTGCTTATCGGAGACAACGCATCTGGAAAGACTACTATTTTAGAGTTGGGGCAGTCTGTTTGTAACACATTTCTGAGTGGATATCATGACGAAAATACCGTCTTTCGTGGGTTAAAGAAAGAGGCAATAAGTGAGTCTGCAATCGGTGAAATCATAGAAAACGCAAAACCGATAGAAGTAGATTTTATTCTATTCAATAAAGATGGTAGAATGTCATTGGCTCCGGGTGCCAATAACCGGACTACAAAGGGAGGATTAAAAAAAATCCGTGAATACGGACAATCAATTTACAAAAATGTAAGCGAAAAGAATGAACAGTTGGGAGAACTTCCGATTTTAGCCTCATTCTCTACTGGGGATATACATGTAAAAGGTTCTCCGAATCGCGCCGCATATGACAAATACTTACAAAGGCCGTCTTTTGGATACAGAGACTGCTTTTCGCAGTATGGTTTATTGAATTATTGGGTGCGACGATTAATGATACTGGAAGAAGCTCCAGAAATTGCCCCCATAGAACTTGCAGCCGTAAAACGTTCCATAATAAATGCTATGGGACCGAAAGGTATGGGTATTATTACAGATATCATCATTAGGCTGTACAAAGGTGGGCTTTACTTAAGGCTGAGTGATGGCAGGGAAGTGGCAGTCAAGAATTTATCTGATGGCTATCGTAGGATATTGGATGTAGTAATAGATATAGCATTTCGTTGTGCGCTGTTAAACAAGCGTATATTCAATGAATATGCCGGAGAAAAAACATCGGGTGTAGTATTCATAGATGAAGTAGATTTGCATCTTCACCCCGATATGCAAAAAAGAATCCTAAAAGGGTTACAAACTGCCTTCCCAAAAATACAATTCATAGCGACTACCCACGCCCCCACGGTTATAACGGGTGTGCCAAGTAATGAAGACAATCAAATTCTAAAGCTATCGTATGATATAGAAAATGGATACAGTATAACACAGGTATCCGGTTACGGACAGAACGCCGCAACAATCACAAAAAATATACTTGGGGTAGAACCATTAGATACAGAAATTAAGAAAGAACAGTATGATATTCACACTTTATAGAAAAGCGCAGTTTGAAATCCCCTAAATCTTTAGTTTGGGTGAAGAACGGCGATAGTGAGCTATCCTTGTTCCTGGATGTAACGCTTCAAAGTTTCCTGAGACACGTTTCCTATGGATGCGACAAAGTATCCATCGGTCCCAAATGTGTTTCCCCTCCAAAATATGTGTTGTAGTTTTGAGCGATACTTTAGCTTTCTTCCTATACTTGCATACAAGTATTACACGGTATTTGACGAGGAACTTGGAATGGTTTCTGCTTATGCATTCTTTTTGAGCCATAAATGTTAAAAGCTTACAAATACAGATTATATCCGACCGACGAGCAAAAAGTTTTGTTTGCCAAGA
>OKXB01000134.1_pt1 | contig 89896 bp, 93 predicted proteins | sample 1601731 | NCBI WGS metagenome assembly OKXB01 (sample SAMN04414077, study PRJEB24778) | human gut metagenome | material: faecal | host: Homo sapiens
CCGAAGGGATGTTGACCGTCAGCGCCGCCGAGCCATCGTAGGTCCCCGTCGCCGCGCCCGTAAATGTCAGCGCATTCGGATTTTTCAACGCCGTCGGAAAGTCTGAAAGCGTGAATTCTGTCCCATCGGCTACGACTTTTCCCGCAATCTCCGTCTTATCGGCCTCGGTCAGCGTATAGCCAGAACTTGCTCCAATGTCTTTTAGAATCTCTGCTGGAGTTCTATAATAAATCCATCCTTTGTCATCAAAAACTGGAATTTTTGTCGGCGTGGTAGCTAAGTGACCTGCGTCAGTAGCTTGAAGCCAAGTTCCAATAATATGCTTGCCAGTCAAATTGCCTGTCAAAGTGCCACCACTCAAAGGCAATACTTTTGTGCTATCCGCTGGAGTAAAACCAAGAGCGTTTGTAACATCAGAACTAGTAACAGAGCGCTTAGCAAAATCTATCCAATCATTATCGATTCCTGGAATTGCGCCAATTACACTTGCACTAACCATTACATAGAGCATATTCTCGTAATAGACAATATCACCTTTGACATAAGTTGCAGTAGAAGAATATTCTCCCTTCCATTCCAGTCCAGGATAATCCTCCAAGACATTTACGTCATCCGCGCCAAGACTCCCCTTTTCTTTTATCTTTTCATAAACTTCTCTATTTGGAAATTTGTTTATTACCAAATTAGAGGGCGTAGTTGAAGTAGAAATTTTTCTCGCCTCCTTTCGAACTTATGTTGAGATTGCTAACCAATCAAATTCCCTAGTTACTACACTAGAAAAACCACTTTCAAGAGCAGCAGTAAAACTTGTAGCACTAATATTGTTTTTTAGTATCACAATATTTTTATCATTGAATACTTGGCTGACAATAACTTTTGGTATAGAGGAAAATGCAGTTGGAAAAGTTACACTAACAGTAGAATTAGAACCAGAGGTTTTGGTTGTAATACTGGCTGTGCCATATTGAATTCCTAGATTTTTCTGCGCGCCACTTTTAGAAGTCGCACCAGTGCCTCCTCTTATAATAGGCAAAGTTCCAAACTTAGGCGGATTTGAACCATCACAATATAATGCGCCAGCTTTATTTGGAATTTGTCCAAGAGAACTTCCATTAGGAGAGTAAACTATCTGACCTTGAGTCCAAGAACTCTTACCAGTTCCACCTTTGTTTATTCTCAAAATTCCAGAAGTCCCACTAACCAAATCAGTTAGCGGAGTAAACCATTCTGAAGCTCCTTTCCTCTTTATTTTCATAAAGTAAATTTCTTCTTGCGCGCTATCATCAAACCAAATCATATCTTTATCGCCAGTTGGTTCACTTCCTGAGACAAAAATTTGCGCAGGCGCGTTGATTGGCACTATTTTATTATTTTTTCTATAGTAAAGCAAAAAATTTTTTGTATCTACGCCAAGACCATACTCTGGCAAATTTGAAATACCTGGCGCGCCATTACCATGAGGCAAAATAATTTGATTCATTGTCCCTCCTTATAGAGAAGAAAAATAAACATTATCAATAGAACAAATCGGTGTTCCAAAAGGATGATAATAACTTGTTCTAAAGAACATTACTCCTTCAATCTTTCCTTCTCCCATCACATATTCAATTATATTATACTGCGTGGGGAGCGGATTAGCATAATCAACATACGGCGCAACCGCCATAGTATTGATATCATGCGCAATATCCCAAATTGAACGTCCAGTATATTCTGATAGATTTAGAATGGCAGAACAAACGTAAACTTGACAATCCCAGGAAGTCGCACCCGCTTCACAAAACAGTAATTTTGCTAGAATTTCAATTTCATTTTCTTCTTTCTCTATTTCTTCCCCACTTTTTGGCATTTCGCCATTGGCAGGGACGCTTGGAATTTGGAATGCGTCCAAAATAACTTTATTTGAAATTTTTAGTAGCTCACATTGTGTAATTGTTATTTGCGCGCGTGCTGTTATCTCAATCTCTTTGAGGCAGTGCGCGCTTGTATTAGAGAAGAGAAGAAAAGAAAGTATCAAAGCAATAATCACTTTTCTTACTTTCATTTTTCCTCCTTTTCGACGAAATCAATAGAACCTTATTCTAAAGTGGGTTTTTCTTTAGTGCTCTCTAAAAATTAGAAACCAGAGAAATCTATAATAACCGCACGGCCGTTATCAAAACCGTAATTTCCAGAATGAAGGTCGTTGATATGAAATTTATTACAAAAACAATAAAGCTTATCAATGTCTTCAAGGTCATTTGTTTCTTCAAACATCGCGCGCAAAGAACTCTGGGTGGTTAGATTAGAAGCCTCTTCATAAACGGCATCATCAAATTCATCATCGGTGTCATACTCGTAGCGACTTTCTTCCATCTGTCGGGCAGTCCAATCATAGAAGTTATCACTAACATCACCCTCGCAGCAATAAACTTTTTTCTGAATATAAACTGGAATATTTGAAATTTCAGCAAAGAAAAAAGTAGGAGCAAAAAATCTCTCAAGTCCAGCCTCACAGGCAGCTTTATAATTAGCAACCTCGATTGCGCAAAAATCTTTTCTTTTCCTGATGATGGGAATTTTCAAAACCCAATCACCTAATCTATCGCTTTCAATGACAATTTTTGTATAGCCGTGTGCCATCTCAAAATGAGTATAGTTCTCTACCTCGTAAAACCAACAACTAATATCACTAGCACCGTCGAAAACATAATCATAAATGTTACCATAATCAGTATCTTCAATAAGCTTATCAATAATAGAGGCAACCAATTCAAAAGAAGGCTTCATGATATTCTCTTTCCTTTCTACTTTCTATAAATAGTATATCATATTTTTTTTTGATTTTCAAATTATTGACCGAGCGTGGTGATGAAAGAACGGAATTCTCGGAAGAAACGAACCGAAATACGAATCTTTTGTAGAGCTTGCTCCCGCTGGAAGCTCCAAGCTTCACTAGAAGTCGCCTCATTCCTAGCCTGCCATTCCAGTTGCTCTGAATATGTTTTGAATTCAATTTCAGGTGTCATAATTGCGACCTTCACAAAATCAGAAGGTTCACTCTCCGCTTGCTCGACTGCATTAGCAAACATCATCAAAAAGACGGAAAGTGGTATCATTATATTACCTAAATTCATTATATGAATAGCACTAGCTCCTACTTTCCCTCTAAAATCACCAATTGTCTGATAATCATCAAAAAGCATTACAGCAATGTCCTCTGCGATAATTTCTGCTAAACGGTCCCGCATTCCTTCGGTATCCATTATAGCTCCGCCAATTGTATTGACCAATAAACCAGTAAAAGTGCGCGCGTTCTTATTTACATTGCGCGTAACATCATAAAATGATTGAGCGGACAGTGCCGATCCGGCAGAAAAACCAAATTGCTCACGAAATCTCTGATTCAAAGTATAATTTTTATCACTAGAATAGATTATAAAACCTTTATCTGCATTTTGTGTCAATTCTCCAAGACGTCGAATTCTTTCTATATTATCTGCGCGCGATGAGCCAGAAATATCCATAATGTCGTCAATCCATTCATCAATGATGGAAGGAGCAAGGCCAATTGTCATAATATTATCTGCTTTCATATTACCAATCTTACCAGTATGAATGGTTCTAGCCATCCCACCATTAGCTTCTATTTTGTCTCCAACCATATTGAAAACCATTTTCTCAATAGCCTCTAAAGTCAGTCCTCCGCGCGAAGCTGATTGAATTTCAACTGGTTTTTTAGCAGAATTTTTTAGTTTCTTTTCTATTTGTTTCTTTGTTATGTGTCCTTCCCCTTTGATTTGCTCTGTAATACTGTCACTTAGCTTGTCTAGTTGATAAATTGAACGAATTCTTTCGATGATTTCATTTCTGTACTTTGGAAGAGTCCTAATTGCGTCAAGCAATTCTTGGTAAGCTTTATTATATTTATCGTCTTCGCGCATATCCTTCATCTCAGCTCGCGCGGACAACATTCTCTCTATTGCTTCAATTGTCATATTATCAATTCTTTTATTGACCTCTTTTTTCAAGGCATCTTCCAATGTAATTTTTCCTCGCGCGAACATGTCACAAGTCGCTAAATAGATGTCTTCCCACTGTTCATTCCAAACTTGGAGAAAATAGGTTGGGAAGAAAGATACAACGCTTTTCATACCACCCTTAGAAAGCTCCAAAGTTCGAACATTCCTATTATATACATCTTTTATATTCAAAACACTATTCAATGCCTCAATCAACGACTTTACATCATTTTGGTCTTGAAGATTTATATGAAGGTCTTGCCCAAATACCTCGCGCAAAAGAGCTAATTCCTTTTCCTTTTCTGCCTCAGCAATACGCCTGTAAGGTTCAACATTTTTTGAAATTTCTCTTATCTGATTCAAGTGGCGATTGAAACTGTCTTCTGCCATTCCTTTCAAAACTGCCAGTGAAGGCCGCGCGGGGTCTTCTCCAAGATAATTATAAAAGACATCCATTTGAGAAAACATCTTTGACCTATCATATTTTTTCCAATAGGCAGATTGATATGCCATTTATCTCACTCCATAAAATAAGGAGAGGACTCACGCCCTCTCCCTACGATATATGAAAACAGCGCCGCAGGAAGTTCGGTGCTGGTTTTTCAATTTTCATCTAATAAGTCAGCCAAAGCGGAAACTTCAGAGCGTTCTGACTTTACCAAATTTACATAACCAAACAACTTATTACCGGCCAAGACTTCAATCATTCGTTTCAAGCCAGGAGAACGTTCAAAAACTGAACGGTCAATCTGAGCATGAAAATCTCCATCAAGATAAAGATAGGAACCCTCACCAACGCGTCCCAAAAGTAACTTGATATGATCTGCCGTAAGATTTTGCGCCTCTGTGACATAGATAATTGAATTACGAATATCACGCCCGCGCAAATAGCCTAGATGAATTGGCTCAAGTTTTTCTTCGGAAATCATTCTGATAAGAGCTTCTTTCCCGCCAACATGGTCAGCAAATTGCATCAAATATGGAAGGAGCTTGTCAACCTCTCCTCCTGGCAAAAAACCTAGTTCTGCCGTATCACGCACAGTAATATTATTACGAACGTAAACAACCTTATCAACAATGCCTTTATCTAGTGCTTCAACGGCTTGCGCTATCATGCTCATAGACTTACCAGAACCAAATCGACCTGTAATCAACTTCACCCTAATATTTTGGTCATGCAAAAGATGAAAAGCGCATTCTTGCTCTGGATTACGCGGTTTTATCTTACCAACGAAATCAGAAGAAAAAATAATAAAAGGAACTCTCTCTAAATGCCCCTCGCGCCAGAAGAACTTATCCACAATCTTACCGGTCTCATCACGAAGAAAAACATATTGATTCTCTAATAAGTTGAGAATTGGAAAATCTCCTTGATAAAATTGAGCTAATTCTTCTTGGGTAAGTGAGACTTCTCTAATTCCTGTATAGTCCATTTAGACCTCCTCAGATTAGTTCATCAATAGAAGAAATAATACCATCATATACGCCGCGTTCAACGCCTTCGCGCGCGGATACATACCAATCGCTCTTCATCTTTTCATCTACTTCTTCTTTTGTAAATGAAGTTCTATCGAGAATAACCTGAGAAAGACGAGAAACTTGCTCATCATATTCTTTCATAAAATTAGCAATCTGATCATAAGTTCCCTGAATGCCGGAACAACTTCCTTGATGGAAAAGAACAGAAACATCACTGCTCAAAGCATATCTCTTATGACACATTAGAAGTATCATCGCCGCGGCACTATAAGCGCACGAAATATTGATACCAATAACAGGAGTTTTTGAAAGACGAATAATATTGCCGATGGCAGTAAAAACATCAAGCTCTCCACCGGGACTAAAAATGAGAAGACGAATAGGCTTTCGCGCAGAAAGCTCAATCCCCTTATCTTCACGATTCCACTTCAAAATATAATGAATAATATTCAAGGAACAGCTATCAATTTCATCTGTTACCCAAAGTAATCGTTCTTCCAAATCATTGTAGAACGACAGGAGATTATCGTCGGGAAGTGAATAATTCGCACTTTCTGGAATTTGGACTAGCGGTAGTAGTCCGATATCTTCATTTTTCTTCATTTTATTCTCCTTTTCTGGGATATATTTTCCTTTCTATCTCTAAGTAGTCGCGTGCCAAATAACCTTGATAAATTAGCACCAAATAAAGAATTCTGTGTGACTTCCAACATCAATCCAAGTCTCATTGATGTCATTTGTCCATTCTCTTGTATAAGGAGCTTTATAGTTGTGCTCCTCTAAAAACTTGTAAACCAGTTGATACGCACTTTCCTTAGTGCTAGGATGACCAATAGGTCGCCTCAGCTCATGCCCATTGTCAAAATAAAGCGTCATTTGTTTTCTCCTTTCTGTTTCTATTTTGATAAAAGAAAAGCGCCCAATCAAGGGCGCCGTTCTATTACATCCAACTCCAAAGAAAATCGAAAAGATTATCAGAAGAAATGGAAGTATGAAAAGTTCCGTAATCATTACAGAATTTCTCAAGAGCTTCTGTATACGCCTTTCGTGCGTCTACGTAAGTCTTTTGCAGTTCATCAATTTCCTGTGCGCGAACTTTGCGCTCGTCTGCACGCTTCTGTTCTGCCACTCTTTTCTCTTCTCGTTTTGCGATAATCTTCTTTTCAGCCTCTTCAAGGTCATCCATGCTATCGTAGAGCTTGTTTGTAATATCGCTATAAAATCTTGCCATAATAGTTCCTCTCCTATCATTTCAAAATTTTGACGTTCCTTTCCGTCAAAAGGGATTTGTTCCCTGAAAATAAAATATCTATGGGTTCTTCAACCTACCGAAAACTAACTTCAAGTATATTCAGTCAAGAGCACCATGGGGCTGAGCATACACAGCGTCCCGCGCATACTTCCCATAGCCGCACTTATGTGCGCGTAGTCTCTTCTGGATTGATTACCAGAACCTTTCACCAGCCATTCAGCAAATTCTTGATTTTATCATCAATAATCATTATTGTGCTTGTCTTTGGCTACTCAGAGGCCACATACACGTCTTATACACGAATTTCTTCGCTTCACAACAAACTGGCTTGTGGTTATTTCCTAATCAAATGATTTACCCACAGTCACCAACTAAGGGAGATTAGGATTCAGCTCTCAATTATCTTGAAAGCCTCTATTACGCCAGCGACGCGCGTCCTACCTTTACTCGCGTTAGTCTCGATGCCGCCTCTTAGGGTTGGGAGTCCATCCTCTATGGCACGCAACTCACGTCACGCACGCCAGTCAGTATCCACAAGTATCCTTGTTTGTTGTCTGCTGCCCTTTCCAAGACGCCTCGACATTCCTAGTCACAGAATGTTTGTCATCGAGTTCTAAGATATTTTATTTTCAAGGAACAAATAAACGGTTTGCTTTCGTTTTTATTTATTATACTCTCTACAAATGACAAAGCCACATATCTTCGTTGTCAGCCATAGCGGTCGGGCTCGGAAGTCGGTGGTAGTTGAACCGTAAAATCCATCCTCTACGAGAGTCTATCGTTTTTACAAATATCACTTGAACGACAATAAAACAAGTATGATCTTATAAAGAGCAATATTGCCACTTATAACCTTGACAAGTTTTTCGTTTACCTCTGCACGCCTCTGAAATGTGAGAAGAAATACCGCCCTCGTTTGAGGGAGGAAGTTTTAATTCTTTTATAAGATATCGGGCTGCTTCTCTTGTTGAAGAGAAGATCGCTAAAACTTGATTGGCATTGATATCTATCATTTTAACGCTTTTATAATATTTATTACGGCCTCTTTTAATAATATCTTCTGATAAAATCCCATTATTTCTCAGTAATTGACTTGTCTGCGCCCTGCTATGACCAACGATTTCAGCAATATCTTTTAGAGATTTTCCTTCTTACCATAACTTCAAAATTTCTTGTTCATCAATAAAAGGCTTTCCATCTCCACCTTTCGTGGCATTATAGCCACTACGAAAGGAATCGTAAAAATCAATCCAATAGATTTCTCTTTCAGAAAGAATTTCTGAACTACATTCTTCGACTTCTTCTACTGAAAAATTTTCTACGCCATATTTTTCATCGCGCTGTAAAGTGGACGTTTTTCAAATCGAGGGCGCTGATAATCTTCCACGTGGTCTTTCCATCTTCCTTCAATGGTTTTCACAGTTTTTCCAATATAAATTTTCCCATTTACTTTATTGGTAATTTTATAAATAAAACCCACTTACTTACCCTCTTTTTAGAGCTTTCTACGTTGCCTCCAGATAATGAGCCTTCTATCCTACCATTAGATGACCGCGCCATATTTAGGTCATTTATCCCATATCTCCCACGACCAAGGATGCACTTTTGGTAGCATTTCCACCAGTCTAAAAACTGGTTGGTAGCACTGGTGGAATTCGAATCCACACTTTACGGAGTTTGAATCCGCTGTCTCTGCCAATTGGATTACAGTGCCATGAAAAAGCCCTCTATTTTTATTACGAGGCTATCGGGCTTCACCCAACCCCGCGTAAACTTTATAGGTTAGTTTACAGGAACTCTGAACGTCACGCCATGTCAGATTGCGCCTATCTATTTATATTGCGCCGTAGGATACTGCGCGAGGTGGTTTTTGAACTTCAGAACCACGAAACTGGTTTGACTAACAAATTCCTTTTCTCCGATGGCGGTTCCCCATAGGTTTATCTCGGCTCCTCCGAAGGTCGCGACTCCTTCGCCGTCGTTGTTTTATCAGACATCTACTGCCTGAAGACTTGCCTGTCTCGAAATTTTGGATATTACATTGGCCACTGTAATACCACTATTAGTCTCCCTCTGTGTTTATGCAGGCTTGGGACTGCTTACGAACCACCCGCAGATCGGATCTCCAGCCGTCATCTCCACTTTATCAAAGTGGTGTTCTAACCAGTTGAACTATATCGGATAGTTTTCAAGTAAGCCACATTAGGACTTTCTGAGAGAGGAACTGGTAGAAAGGAAAAGACCAGTTCCTCTCTCTCTCATCTTGTATAAATATTATATCAAAATTTTAGAAGTTTTTCAAATTTCGTTTTCTTCTTTTTCTCGATTCTTATGTTTGGTCTTGCGCGAATATGGTTTTCGAGAAGGAAAAACTTGGCACTTTTTACGAAGCGCCGTCCACTTCTCAAGTTGTTCGGGAGACATCTTCTTTACTTCGGGCTTCCACGGAGTTTCAGTTTCCATTTTCGTTTCCTCACTTTCTGTAAATATTATATCAAAAAATCAGAAAAATTTCAAACATTTACGAGAAGAAATTTTCAAATGTCCGGCTATTACGGGTCGCCCAAAGGTGGACAAGCTATTGATTCCAAATAAAGTGGTGCACTTGGGGCAACTCGAATGCCCGACCCATTGCTTAAAAGGCAATTGCTACTACCAACTGAGCTACAAGTGCATATAAAACCACCTTTATTCAGTCAACTAGTGCAATCTAGTAGTGGTCATGAGACTTATTGGAGGCAAACTTCCCATGGGGCGGTGGAGCGAGTGAGGGCAATCGAAGCCCCATCTTCTGCTTGGAAGGCAGACATAATAACCATTATACTACACCCGCATTTTAGACAAGTGGCGCGATATTATAAACGACCGTCGCGCCATCGGTCTCAGCATAACAACCGCTAGGGATGTATGTAGTGGAGAAGTAATGTGCCTGTTTTCTTATTATAAAAATAGATTTCAAAGAAGCTTTTCAATTCTGTCGAGAATCATTTTTCTACAATTCTCATCTGACAGCTTGTCTTCAATAAGTTCTACAATGTACTGTCCGATAATATCGGAATTATTATTAATATCCTTGATCGAAACGACCTGCATAAGCCTACAATCTTGTTCAGCAAATGTCCTCGTGAAAATAAAGTGAATAGAATCATCGAACTTCCAATAACTGAAATGACACCGGATGTCACGTTCTTTACAGAGTTCAAAAATCTTTTCCATAAAAGTCTCCTTTCAGTTTATATTAGGTAGTTTTCGACATCAATAGCTTTTCTATGGAGAAAAGATAATTTAGCTTTGACTCCCCTCTGTGGGATCGAACCACTCTTGCCCTCAATTGCTGTGCTAACCATTACACTAAAAGGGGATATAATGCGCTTTGAACTTTGACAGGAGCGCTAACCTGCCTCGCAATCACCTTTCTCCCAGAGGGAGCCATATCTAGTTTGCGCGTAAGATATGCTTGTATAATTGTTTGTGAGGTCAAAAAGGTAACTTGTAAGTTTGCTCACAACAAGTTTTATCCGTTGGTAATGATAGCAAGCGGAGCCGTGCGTGACTCCAATAGATTCAATAAATGAATAATAGGTTTATCCACCATAAAAGGTACTATTTCGTTCTTATCTTTTCTATTCGCACTACTCGCCATCATTTGGCGGGAACAGAAGGACTCGAACCTTCGACATCATGATTAACAGTCATGCGCTCTAACCAACTGAGCTACGCTCCCATATAAATTTACTTCTTGGCGAAATTATCTGATGTAGAAGTAATAAGATTATCCAAGCAACCAACACTATCGTGGTTAAGATTGCCAAATATTACACGGATGCAGTAAGTTACACATTCACATCTCTGGTGGCTGGTCCTGCCTCTCGGATTCGAACCGAGATCGTGCTCTAATCTGGAGCCTTATGCCGGGTATAGGCCGGTTGCACTACCGTTGTGCTAAGACAGGATAAAGATGGAGATTTTCTTTCGGTAGTCTCCTACGAGGTAGACCCCTAGGCAATCTGTGGAAATCTCCTAACCCTCAACAAAAGCTCCGTCATACTACCGAAATTGCCCCGGAAATATGACATCATAGCTTGGCCTAAGCGTCTTGCGCTTAACCCTATAATCGGTTTCTAGCTACGGGAGAGCCGACTCCCGCCCACCTCTTTGCTTCCTCAAAGTGTAGCTAATACTTTGTCTTGATTGCTCGGTTTTTATAAAGCTGGTAAGCCTTCCCAACTGAGGCCACTTCAGACATTCACGGTAAGTTTCTGTCGTGCGCCAAATAGCTCAATAAGAGCTAGATAATAGCTTTCTTAGTCGTCGCTTCAATTTTGCGATAATTGGCGCGTTATCTCCGCGCTGTTCAAGAAGATGGATACGATTTTCAAGAATTGCTACTTCTGTCTTCCAATGATAAGTCATTTCCTCTTTCCTTTCCTCAACCATTTTGTATAAATATTATATACAAAATTTAGTTATTTTTCAAATCTCGAAAACTTCGAGTATTCAATGTAATCTGATACATCAGCCAGTCATTATAACCGGGTAGTCTATAAAGTTGATTGAAAACCTCCTGCGACAGACTTCTGTAAATCTTTGTAAAGTGCGTCGAAACATGCCAATCAAGGCCAAAATAAAATTCGTCATTTACTGTGGTTTCAATCAAAGGTTCAAGCTTGTTATCAAAATAGCTCTCAACCATCGAAAGAATTACGAAGAAATCCTTCTCAGGCACTGGTTGGTTGAAGATTCTAAAAGAAGCATCCTCAATATCATCACAGAAAAGACAATGATGACAATTCTTCATAAAAGAAGAGTAATAGACCTCTTCACATCCAGAAGAACTGAAAATTCCGACGCAATTCTCAATACTATCGACTCGCGCGCACTTCTGACTTTTCTTCACATGCGATGCTTTATAAATTTCTTTTGAACTTTGAATGTCCATTCCAGTATCAACTAGACTACTATTCACAATATATTCTGACTTTAGGACACCGTCACTTCCTTCAACTGTAGCACTAGAAGCAACGTAATTACTATTTCTAATATTACTACAGTTGTCAATGTTTCCGCTTAGATAAATGTGGTCAGAATGAATAACTTTCTCACTTTCTTCTACATCATAACTTTCATAGACGCTAGAAGAACTATCAATATTCAAAACTTCACAGTATTTCTCTTTTTCTTTGGTAGTCCAAGGTAGCATTCGGTAGCCCCAGTATAATGCCTCAAGCCACGGACTATAGTTACCAGCAATCGCTTCAGGGCCAATTTCTTCAAGAAAGTCTAGTGCTTCAACACCATTTGGAAATCTTTCAACAAATTCTTGAATTTTCTCTGCACCATATTTTCGTAGCAACTCAGCTGTTAGATACATCAAAATTCTCCTTTATGATTGACCCATCAATTCTTTTTTCTAAATTGTATGGCTTCGCGCGCATATCCATAATCAATTCCATCCGCTTATTCAATAGCTTTACCATCTGAAGGACTTCAGGAGTTTTTCTAAAATATGCACGAGGATAGCATTCACCTTTGCCCATAATCTTTGCTTCAAGGATGTCGCGCGCAAACCTCAAGAAGTCTGCATAATCTAATCCAAGAACCCGCGCAGCCATCATTGAATAAGAGCCTCTAATTCCATTTGGAAAAGGCATCTTCTCAATATTGGTATAAAGCATACAGTAAGTAGGAAGATAGGGACTTTCCTCAAGATAAAAATACTTCTCCATTATAACGCCATCTCCTTCCAAAGCTCTTCAATGCGCGCGGCCTCTTCTACCGTATATTCACAGAATGAAGCCCAATCCTCTTTTTGAACAAAAATCATTGGGTCAAACTTAGGCAAAGGTCTATCAAATTTTTCTACTTTGACTGTCTCTGCTGGCTCATAACCTGAAATAACATACTTCTTTACTGTAGAGGCAGAAAAACCAGTCTGCCGCGCAGTTTCTGCATAAGTTCGACACTTATAATAAACATCATTGATATGAATTATATCCTCTTGTGTTACACGAGCCATTCTTTCTGCCTCCTTTATTTTCTATAAATATTATATCAAAATTTTTCAAAAGTTTCAAATTTATGGATTATAGAATATGTGAGACCTCTTTTCTTTAGAAATATGACGGGAGCCATAAATTAGCTACTTATGGAGCAATATCCCCTCCAGGATAAGCGTCATCATTTATTATAAGGTGGAGGACTTATGGGATTTATTTATAAAATTACAAATACTATAAATGATAAAGTTTACATTGGAAAAACAACCAGAACTATTGAAGAACGATGGAAAGAACATCTTAATAGTATTAAAGATAAAGATTTCAAAATCTATCGGGCCTTTAGAAAATATGGAGTAAAAAACTTTTCTATTGAATCAATTGAAGAATGTTCTAATGATATTATCAATGAACGAGAAATTTATTGGATTGATTTTTATAATTCTTATGAAGAAGGTTATAATTCAACTAGAGGCGGCGAAGGAACTCGCTTCCTAACCCAAAAAGAAATTTCAACTATAATTGATTTATATCAAAACGGATATTGTATTAGAGATATTCGAAAATTAACCAATTCAACTATAGAAACAATTTCTTTTTATATAAAACAAGAATTAAAACTTTCAGAAGAAGATATTAAGAAAAGAGGCTATGCTATTCGCACTGCAAAACAAAAGCATATTGTAGAGCAGTATGACTTACAAGGAAATTTTATAGCTTCATATACTTCATATAAAGACGCACAATTAGCTACTGGGATTTGGTATAATCATATTAGCGAAGTCTGCCGTGGAAAACGTCTAACGGCTGGTGGATATACTTGGAAAAATGGAGGAAAATAAAATGAATGTTTTAACACTTATTATTGCGCTTTCTAGTGTTATGTGGTATTTGATTCAAAGAGGAAAAGACGAAATTTGGGGCAAATTCTCTTTCAGCAAATGGATTACTATTGGTGTTTCCGCAATATTTGCTTTCGCGCTAGTCTTCTCCTTCAATCTTGACCTCATTCTCGCGTGCGGTCTTGTCAAAGCGACGACTATCGCAGGTAAAATTATGACTGGTCTAGTCCTAATGTCAGGTTCCAGCGCAGTGGCTGAAATCATTGAGCGCGTAAAAGGTAAATAAGTAGAAAAGGACACGTCTTTCGATGTGTCCTTTCTTTTTATTCCCTCAAATCTTTGTCATTATTAACAACTGGCCAAGTTTTCATTTCATTATACATATCTTCAATGAAACTATTACCACCTTGGTCGTGATAATCATGAAATAGCTTATTCAAGAGCTCGCGACTATGTTGAAGCATTTTCTTGTGTGGAAGATAATGATAATAAATTTTTACTATTTCCGCGCGCATCATATCATTAGAAGAATGAATAAGACAAGTCAATTTTCTATCTTGTTCGTTGTCTCTTTCTTTTAGTTCCAAAAGCATTGGCTCAATTACTTCTTTGATAGTCTCTTTGAACTGCTTTTTGTTTTCTTCTTCCTTTTGTTTTTGACGCTCTTTTCGATGTTTACTAAACCATTCTTTTTCTCCGCAGAATTTTACAACAACTTGCCACACTAAATAAATTAGAACAAGGAACCCGCCAATTGCGCTGGCAATACTAGAAAAATTCAATTGGAACTCCTCCCGCTTATTTCTTCCCAAAGAGAAGTTGAAAATTATTTAGATTCCTTCATTCTTTTGCGATACTCTCGATAGATGTCGTCATTATGATATTTTGAATGGACAAGAAACTTCTCTTGAAATAAGTCGTCTACGCAATGAACATTATCCATTTCCCAATAAGGAATCCGATAAAGAGATATCTTATGCGCGAGACAGTAAGAATTTTTTATGCGGTCGCGCTCTTGTGCCTTTGTAAAATCACTTCGCTTTTTGTGGAAAAATTTTGTATACTCAAAGTGCTGGAACCCATCTAGTTCACAGCATACCTCTTTTTGAGGGAGATAGAAATCAAAACGAAGATAACCGTGCTTGAGGTCTTTGAAAGTCTTTTCTCTTATAAAAGGAACGCGCGCATCTGTAAGGATACGCGCGATTTTTTCTTCAAATTTACTCAACCGAAAATTGTCTCCCACTGGCAATCACGCGGAACTTTATCCAACCGCCAGCTAACGAATTTTGGATGACGAAGACCTTGCGTTTCACGCATAACTTCCATCGCAGTAATTTCTGCGACCTTCCCAATATAGTCCTTCCAATTCAACAAAATTTCATCATCTAAACCACTCAAACTACCAATCTGAACCGGTTTTCCATCCTTATACGCGCCAATCTTTAGACTACCAGCACCACGCATATAATACATTTTTGTGACAGGTTCAATTGTATCACCCTCAAAATATTCCTTATAATGGTCGCCGCACATAAGCTCGTGCGTAACAGTATTTTGCCAATACTGCCAGTTTTCGATTTCTTTCCCAGAATAAAGACGGGTTGGAGGATTTCCACCATAGATAAAGACATCAAGTGTTTCTTGAAGTTCTTTCTTCAGTTTAAGAGTCTTCCGCGCACTGCGTTTACCCGGTTGAGGTTTAGAGTCACGTCGAGTAATAACAACACCTTCTCCACCTTCAGCCAAAATCTCTTGATATTTCTGCCACAACTCAGCGCCTTCATAGTATTGAGCAAACTCAACATAATCTGATTTGGGAAGGTTCTGAATCATTGTAAAGCGCTCTTCCGCCGTTTTATTCAAATAGCTTTCTCCGTCATAAGCCCAAATATCAAAAACATAATAGTGAAGTTTTTCTCCTGTTTCTTGGCGCGCAACTGCTTTAGGCGCAAGACAGCCCATAATTGTAGTTGTGTTATAAGAACCTTCATTCTTTGGGAAGTAGACTTCGCCAAGTAAACAGGTTCCTCGCGGAAGAGCCTCAAAGAAAGACTTCAAATGAGGAACCCAATCAATTTTATTTAGGTATCCTCCCTTTACGGACTTAGATCGGCCTTGTAGACGAAGTTCGCCATCCTCAGAGATTATAGCTCGATAATACGCTCCGTCCATCTTCCGCGCCCCAAGATAATCTCCAGAATAAACCATGTTGATTGCTTCTCGTTTCTTTCTTTCAGGCGTATAGGAAGAAGTAAAACTCCAATACTTTTCAGCTTCAAGATTTTCAAAATCAACGCCATCAATTATAAAACTCATTCCAAATCTTCCTTTCTTTTTCTTTTATTATATCAGAAAAAAGATAGAAATCAAATTTCCATTCCTAATTCCTTCATTTGCTCTTTGATACCTCGTGCGAAGGAATCCGCACAAGTTGGACAAAGCTCAATTATCTTATAGCCTAAGTAAGAACCAAATTCACCAATAAGCTTACCATTTACATAAACGCCATCTTTTTGATAAAAAGGAATTTGGATATACCATATATCTTTCTCTTCTTTGATGTCTCTTTTACACAAATCACATAGAATTTTCTTCATTATTGTTCCACTCCCACCTTGTTTTATCGTCAACATCAATTACAAAATATTCTTTATCAATCTGGTCAATTCGGAGTTGATGAATTCCATAGGTATTAAGTTCAGGTAAAAAGTATGCTAAATCTTCCATATTAAGACAAACATCGCCTTCTATTAGTTGACCATAAATATCATCATTTACTCTTTTTCTTTCTTCATAATAGTCTTTATACTCATTACTCATATTACCCAACCCTCATATTCAACTGTTTTTGCGTCCCATAAAGCTCAATATAAAATTTTTCTCTTTCTGTTTGCTTTTCGCGCGCAACCTCTTCCAAAATTTCAAAAGTATAGTTTTGAATTCCATGAGAAGCCATATGTACATGAAGAGTTGAACGAGCAACTTTCTCCATACCAAGCGCAGTTTGGACGTGTGATTGCCAACGTGTTCCAAAATCAGTCGTTTTCCCAATATAAGATTCACCAGTTGGAATATAGGTAATTTTGTAAATACCACCAACTGCGCGACCACCTGTTACTCGCTTTATCATTTCCTTCGTCGCACGCGAAACCATTGTATCCCACATTAGTTTTGGAACTATTTCACGATGCCGAAGCCTTGGTGCCAAACTTTTCAAAACTTCTATGTCTTCAATTTCTTCTGGCAAAAGACAAATGCGATAGAAATCCTCTTTTTCCTCAACTTCACGCTCGCGCCGAATCGCTTCATTCACTGCTTGGCGCTTTGCTTGAAATTGAGAAAGTTCGCACTTCACCTTTTCAAGTTCTAATTCATAATCTCTTTTATCTTGGTCAATTTGCGCTTTATCTATGATAAGCTGATTTTGAAGCTGCTGAAGTTTTTGTAAACGGAGTTCTTGGATTTCTTCTTCAATTGAAGATTTTCTATTCACTTGAAAAGTTTCTTGCTTAGCAATAATTTCATTCAATTGCTGAAGTCGCTCATTTCTCTTTTTGTGATTATCTTCATAAACTTTTTGTTCTGCCACATCCAAATCTTTCCAAAAATTTTCAGCATCTTTTTTATTCTTTTCTTTTAGTTGCTCAATTTCATAATTTTTTTGCTTTATTTTCTTTTTTTGTCCAATGAAAAGAATTAGAAAAACAACAGCAGAAACCATAAAAAGTAATGCTGATATTTTTTCCATATTTACTCCCAACTCATCACTGAGTTTTTTCGAGGTTTCTTTTTTACAACTGGTTTAGTAAACCAAATTAGGCGGTCACGCGCGCGAGTCGCCGCAACATAAGAAATACAGACTTCTTCTTCGTTCCACATTCGGCTATCATAGACAGCTACATAGCGTGTCTCAAGTCCTTTGCTTGAGTGAATGGTAAGAACCTTCACAGTATCTGCTTTCATCTTTTCGCTTAGTTCATCTTTTGACAGGTCACCTTGCTTGAATGTATCACATGGAATTCCAGCATCAGTCAACTTATCAAAAATAACATCTACTTCAGCATTTGTACGCGCGAGCACCATCCAATCGCCATAATTAGAAGTAGACTTGATTTCATCAACAAGATACTTGGTAGAAAAAGGAACTTCAATGACCCTCCCACGCACTCCACGCATCGGAATAGATAAATCACTCATTTTATTTTTTCTAATAATATCCCGCGCAAAATCAAGAATATCGCTACCATTACGATAATTTTCATCCATTGAATAAATAGAAGCGTTTAGTTCGTAAGCCCAATATTTCAAAAGATCTGGTCTACTTCCATTCCATCGATAAATAGACTGCCGCTCATCATAAACTACAAAGTATTCAGCACTTTTGATAATTGAAAAAATAAAATTGAATTGATCTTCATTACTATCCTGCGCCTCATCCAGTAGGCAAATGTCTAAAGAAGGAAAAGCCCCTGGATGGCTCCGCGCAAGGTCAAAAAGACCATCAAAATTTTCATTATTCAAATACTTTCCTGCTTCTGTAATCCCCGCGCGCAACAAGCATCTCGCGCAGTAGGAATGGATAGTGCCAATCCAAATTACATCACTATTTTCAACATTCAATCTACTACGAATTTCTGCTGCCGCCATGTTTGTAAAAGTAAAAGCTACCAGCTTTTTCGCACGCGAGATAGATTGGCGAATTTTCTCGGTTAGTAATCTCGTTTTACCGCTACTAGCACAAGATTGAACAAATACAACAGACGCTGACGAAGCCAAAATTTCTTCTTGTGTTTTGCTTAGCTCCAAATTCTCTCACTTCCTTTTTCTTTTATTATATCAAAAAGAAGGGAAGAATTCAAATTTCTGCCCTTTTAGCATCTAGCCACATTTCAATCAGCTCTTCAACTGTCAAATCTGCTACTCCGTATGGACACTCATCCACTTCAAACTCACATGGTGCAAACGACTGGTCGCAGTCGTGACCCTCCAAGCGTCCTATAATTGGAGGGCATTTCTGACAATATTCGTTATCTAGCCACTGAAACCATGGCGCGTTCTCAACTAGTTCAAAACCGGCGAGCCATCTCACAAAATCCTTCTCAGAAAAATTTTTCAAAAATTCTCGATTAGTCAAAAGTTTAGCTCCTTTTCTACTTCAATAACTTCACCACTATCTTTTACATGAAAAGTAACCCAATGCCTGAACATTAAGTCTTCATCCTCAACAAACTTCAAAGCCTCAAAAGCCAAATCTTTCAAAGAACCATTATTCTCAATTTCAATATCGTATTTATAATCAAGAATCTCTGCATCAGCATGGTTTGAAACTTCTTCGCATTCAGCACTGCCCCGCCTTACAAGGATCGTTCGCGCGTCCAATCGTTCAACAATTTTTTTTATTTCCTCTGGTTCACGACACATAATAAAAATTGCGCATCTTTTACTATCGATTCCATAATAGTCCCAGTCCTCTGTTGTTTCATATACTTTTTTCTGGATGTCTTTAAAGGGAATATCGTTCCATTCGGTCAAAAGGTCCTTCAAGTCACTGAGAAATTTACGCGCGCGAGGCGTCTTTTCTCCATTCCATCCGAATGCAGTAGCCGCAATTATTTTTACATAATCAGCAGTAGAATAAACCCTTACATATCCTTCTCCCATAAATTTGGCGATCATTGAGCAAAACGTATCTTTACCAGAGCGAGGAGCACCATTTACAACATAAATCATTTTTTATCCTCCATTACATAGTTAGTGATAAAATCAACGAAACGCAACTTGTAGAAGTATACCACATCATTATCATAGATGCACGCAGCCTTCACGTTATTGACGAAATAGGGCCAGTTGTTTCCATCTTTTAGAAAATCTTGAATAAATGAATTCTGTTTTAGAGAAAGAAGCTCATCTAAATAAGAATAGTCATCAATTTTACGATAGACTTGCTCCATCATAGCATTGTAAATATTGATGAGAGTCTGACATAAAACTGGTGCAGGAATGTCTCCTCTAATCTCATAAATTTTTTTCAAGCCCTTTACCTGACCATAGATGTATTGACCATTACTGCGTTGGAAAAAAGTTCCTTTGTCTTGACGAGTAAGCGAATTTGGGTTTGAGCGCCAAATATAAAAATATTCGTCTAGTTTATACATCTTATCAGTACAGTTACAAGCTACTAAATTGAAATAACTGTCTTCATTGAGTCGAAGCTCAGGGAGAAAACGGATATTGTTTTTTCTCAAATAATCAAGACGATATACTACTGAATGACAATTTGATACAATAAAATCTCCAGCGACATAACTATGATTATTTGCTACAGTAATATTATAAACCAAATCATCTTCAATTTTCTCATAAGATAGACCATAAGTTGTACAAAATTTTTGTTCTTGTTTTACCCATTTAGCCTGATGTTCATTATCAAACCAACAAACTTGATATTCATTTTTTCTTCGACAGATTTTTCCTAAAATCTTTTGGGTTTTTCCTTCGTAGACATAAGAACTATAAGTAGGATTATAACCCAAAGTTCTTAAAATTAAAGAAGACTCATATGCCAATCTTTTGCTAACAGTCATAGTCTTGTTTTGATAAAGCTGACCGTCACGAAAAATTGTACATCCATCAGCATCAAAATACCCTTGAAAAAGAGCTTGAAGCGTATCATTATCCCATGTCAAAAAATCCTTTGGAAAATGCTTCGTTGAAGCATCTTCTCCGCAATCTTCAAGATAATGAATAAGTTCTACATTCTTTTTGTATAAAGTAAACTCTTGTATATGAGGTTGATTATGATAGCCATATTGAATACCGGCTTCTCGAAGATGTTCTTCTAATTCATCTTTTTCTTCTTTAGCGCAGCACAAAAAGAAAGAATAATAAATTTTTCCATTTGCGTTTTTCTTTTTGTTTTTCCACCCGTCACCAACATAACGACCAATTATATAAGCTAATTTTGGACTGATAGATTTAGTTCTTTCTGGCAATTTGAAAAGTTGTAAACGGTCTTTTTTTTCTATCTCTTTGACAGGCTTCTTTACTATTTCATTTTTTTCATTGACAATAAAAAATTTATGATTGTCTGTTACTTTTACTGGTAAAGCTCCACTTATTTTTGTCTGAACAAGATTATCAGCTTTATGGGTCATAATATTCTCAATAGACTGTAAAGTTCCGTCATGAGAATAAACTCTATCTCCAATCTTTAATTCTCTAATTTCCCTATAACCATCCTCTGTTAAAACCATCGTCTCACCAGTAAAACACCAGGTGACAGGTATTGCGCCAACGGGAAGATGATGCCCAGGCCCAAAGTTTTCTTCATGGATAAATGAACCACGCACAATATCGGCATTATTGACTTTAGCTTCGCGATAAAGTTGTTCAACTGCACGAGGTTGAAGTATGTCGTCACTATCACAGAACATAATGTAGTCACTCTGGGTTTCATTGTCAATAATTGTTTGACGCGCGACGCCTGGTCCGCTATTTTCAGGAGTAGAAATTAGACGAATATGAAGCCCGCGCGCACGATATGTCTCAATAATATCGCTATAATCTTCTCCGTCACAGTCTTGACACAAAGTAACTAGGAACATTTTACGCGTTTGAGCTACTAAAGCATCAAGGCAATAGGGAAGAGTGTCGCGCGCCTTATAGACAGGAATACCTATAGTAATCATAGTTTTGTTTTCTTCGCCTCCACAGCAAGTTTATCTACATAATCATTCCAATCTTTTTTGCCAGAATGACCCTTTACCTTCTCAAAAGAAAAACGTGGATTTTCAAAATAGGGAATGAGACGTTCCCAAAGTTCACGATTTGCAACTGGTTCTTTCTTTGAATTGCGCCAACCGTTAGTTTGCCATTTCTTATACCATTTTTGAGTAATACAATTGATAATGTAGGCGCTATCACTATAAATGATAGCGGTGTTCTCTTTGGGGGTGTAAGCATCGAAGAAGCTACAAGCTCCAAAAACAGCAGAAAGTTCACAAATATTATTAGTAGCATTTTCTACAGGCATGGCAAATTCATATCTGAGTATGTCTTCGCTGTCAACAATGATAAAAGCAAAACCTCCAGCCGCATTTTCTTTCCCATTATTAGAACACGCGCCATCCGTGTAAATCGAATAATTCATTGTGCGTAATACTCCTTCCAAATTTCTTCGTATGAGATATCTTCAAATCCTGTCTTAGTAAAATCAAGAAATTCTTGAATATTGATGCCATCTTCAGCTGCGCGAACTGACTGTACGCAACGAATACGTTTCGGCGCGAAAATTTTTCTATACCATGGCATCTCTAGTTTTAGTGTAATTTTCTCATGTTCATAATTATTAGAAGCAATAGCCGCCATTTCAAACATAAAAAGATGAATAATATTATGAGGATGAAAATTTTTGAGGATTATTTCGTTGTTATGCCGACGCGCGAGACTAATTAGGTTGATAATCGCGCGCGAAATGATTGTATCATAAATTTCATATTTTGTCATATTTTTTTCTCCTTAGAGTAGTGATTTACCAAGAAAGTCAAGCGGTTCTCCATTCTTACATTTGTCAATGCGCTCTTGCCATTTTTCGATAAGTAAGTGGCAATGCGCAGTATCTTTGTCAGGGTCGCGCTTTGTTCGTCGATTTTTTGCTTTATTGTTTGCGTTTTTTTGAATACGCTTCTGAAGGTAACGAATCTGACCTTCATAACCTTTGATTAGCTGTTCGCGCTTTTCAATATCTTCCATTTTAGCTCCTTTCGAGTTCGTGGCGTGGCATATCATGATGCTATGCCAACAAGAATAGAATTCTAACCCAAAATCTTATCTACAACATATTCCGCTTGCATTGCAGTCAATCCAAAAATCGGAGTAGAAGAAAGCACTTCAATCTGCTTCTCATGCGCGAGACCGTAAAAATTAGGGACATAGGTGTCAATCCATCCTTCTCCTTTGAGGAGTGCGCCATCCTTTCCGAATAATCCTTCCAATTTTTCCCTTTCGATATCTGTAATATCTGTTTTATTTATTTTATTTATATTATCTATTTCTATATCGCGCCCGCGAACTTCTAAGTTCGCATTTGCGGAGTAGGGAGTTCGCGTTTGCGGAGTAGGGAGTTCGCGTTTGCGAACCTCTAAGTTCGTGCCTGCGGAGTTCGCAATTGCGGAGTTCGTGTTTGCGAACTTCGGCGAAGGTGAAAAAGCATAGGTGTTTCCTTGCTCTTTCTTCAAATATCCTTTTTCTTCCAAATCTTTGAGAGCAGTATGGTACGCGGTTTTCTTTATTCCGATTTCTCGCTCGACGGCCGCGGCGCTAAGCTCTAATAAATATCCATCTTTATTTGAAGCCAAGTATAAATACAAACCAAATACAGTTGGCCTCATAGACTGAAAAGCTTTTTTCCATTGTTCATCCCCGATTTGAAGAAATCTACTTTGATATTTATCTTTTTCTATTCTAATAATTTTTTGATTTGGAACACTCACAGTCTTCACCCCTTAGTTCTTGCGGTGAGAATACTCAGACTGCGCGCGTTCAATATCTGGCGTCCGTTCAAAAAGCCAAACATCCCAATTTGGATTTTTTGTGTTAGGACGAGTTCCAATAATTTGGAAGCCCTTTTTAGTTAGAAAGTTTGAAAGGCCGATGCTATAACATTCAAAGACTTTTTCTTTTTCTTTTTTTTGCTTTTCTGATTTTTCAAAAGCATTATCAAGAAGATCAAAGGCAAAGCCAATAGCATAGTCATCTCCAAAACGCTCTCGAACTTCATTCATTCTCAAATATTCTTTTTTATCAATCAAAAGATAGTCTTTCATGTTCACTCCTCTTCTGTCGGATAATTTTTCATATACTCGCGCGCAGCTACTCTCAAAAAATAACTAATTTTCATATCATTTTCTTCACAATATTCGCGAATTCGTGCGTCTAGCTCTGCATCAAGCATAAAACGAATTATCATATCTTTTTTCACATTTTCACCTTCTTTCTAGTTTCTATCTATATTATACCTCATTTTTAGAAAAATTTTCAAATTTTTTCAAATAGAAATTTGATTTTTGAATGAATTTAGATTACGCGCAGGCGCGACGCGCGCATTTATAATGAATATAGAAGAATTTGATTTTTTCTCTAAAATATGTTATACTAAAAGAAAATGGATAGAAAGGAGAATAAAATGAGAAAGTTTGCTACGCTAGAGGAAGCAAAAGAAAAATATCCCTTGGTTTTAGTCGTCTTTCCAAATACTATCCCACCACTTAAAATTGTTGGTTACTTCTTTGATGATAAATTCTATTATCCAATGTATCACGATAGATTTGAAGGATATCAAATTTTGGAGGAAGATAAATGAGTTATGATGCTAATTCGATAGAAACGCTCTCATTCCGTGACGCAATACGCTCGCGCGCGGCAATGTATATGGGTAGTGAAGATAATCAGGGTGTTCTTCAATGTATTCGTGAAATTATTACGAATTCCATAGATGAAGCAACTATGGGGTATGGTAATGAAATCGAAGTTACTCTTTCTAAAAATAATCGAGTTAAAATCCGCGATAATGGACGTGGCGCGCCATTTGGTAAACGTGAGGATGGCACAGAAGCCCTTGAAGCCATTTATACGATGCCACATTCTGGCGGTAAATTTTCTGATAAAGTTTATCAGAACGTGGCGGGCCTCAATGGCATTGGGGCAAAAGGCACTGCTCTTACTAGTGATGTCTTTGAAGTGTGGAGTGTTCGTGATGGGCAAGCGGCTTATCTCTGTCTAGAAAAAGGTATTAAAGAAAGTTTTACAATTTCTCCCACTGATTCAAAATATCATGGGACAATTGTTTCTTTCATTCCATCTCAAGAAGTATATCATCTTGAGCCAATTTCAATAAAATTTGAAGATATTAAAAAAATGTGCCGTGATTGGTCATATCTTTATCCTCAGATTGTTTTCATTCTTAATAATGATTTGACAGGTGAAAAAATAGAGTACCAATCTAAAAATGGTTTACTTGATTTTCTCAAAAATAGTGGTGCGAAGACAATTCACAAGACTCCACTTCATATTGTTCTAAAAGAAGACCAAATTGAAGCTGAAATTGTAATGGAATGGACAGACAGCCGTGCTGAAACTTCTTTTACCTTTACGAATGGACTTGAAAATTCAAATGGTGGAACGTCTCTAACTGGTGTAAAAACAGCTTTGACGAATTTCTTCAAGAAGAAAATCAAAGGAGAAGGTTCTCCTGACACTTTGCGCAAAGGTTTACTTTATGCCGTTAGTTGTAAAGTGCCAAATCCTTCTTTTGCCAATCAAACTAAGACGAAGGTAAATACGCCCGAACTTAGGGGTCTTTGTCAGCGCGCGACCACACAAATGCTTGAAGATTTTGAACGGAAACATTCTGATGAATTTCAGAAAATTTTGGATTTACTTCTAAAAGAAGTAAAAGCCGATGCTGCTGCGGAACGTGCGCGCCGCCAAGTCTTAGAAACGGAAAAAGAAATCAACAACGAAAAGAAAAAACGTGCAATTCTTGCCGACAAGTTAAAGGACTGTCAGATTCATGGACCAGAAAACGGCTCAATTTTAGCTATAACAGAGGGTGATAGTGCTCTTGGCGCACTCGCCCAAGGCCGACCTATCGATCGAGTAGCCCTTCTTCCCATCCGAGGCAAAATCATTTCTGCTCTGAAGCATGACCAAGAAAAAATTCTACAGAATGAGGAAGTCAAGGCAATTTTTTCTGCGCTAGGCTGTGGTTTCTTCAACAATTATAACTCAAAAAAGCTTCGTTACCAATATGTAGCTTGCGCTTCTGATGCTGACGTTGATGGTGCATCCATTTCAAATCTAATTACAACACTTTTCTTCTATATGTGCCCTCAATTTATAAAGGAGGGGCGCTTGTTTAGAATGAAAATGCCCCTTTTCGTTTTACGTTATAAAGAGAAGACCCTCTATGCGTTTAGTGAAGAAGAAAGAGATATGCTCCTAAAGAAAAATGGAAAGCCAAAAGAAATTAGTCGTAAAAAAGGCATTGGTGAGAATACGCCTCAAGAAACAAAAGAAAGTGTTTTCGGCGCTCAACGTAGATGGGAACGCATTCAAATTGAGGATTTTGAAAGATATTCGGAAATGATGAATATGCTGATGGGGCCAAATGTAGAAGAAAGAAAGCAATTTATTATGAAGAATGTTGATTTTTCAAATATTTGTGAATAAGGAGGATTATAGTGGTAGATTTTATTGATAGAGATGCACAGGAAGTCTTTGAGGAAGATTTCCTCGATTTTGCTGGCTATAACCTCCAACGCCGCGCGCTACCTGACGCGCGCGATGGTTGTAAGTGGGGCGCGCGAAAGCTTCTTCATGCGCAATACCTCGCAAAGCTCACTTATGATAAGCCTTTCAAAAAGGCCGCAAAGTCGGTCGCGCAGGCTACTAGCTTTAGCTATACACATGGTCCAGCCTCTGCATATGGTACACTTATTCGTATGGCTAAACCCTTTGCCTATCGAGTTCCCCTCCAAGAAGCTAATGGTAACTATGGTACTTTGATGAACCCAAATGACCATTCTGCTGATCGTTATGTTGAGCTGCGCGGGTCTGAAATTGCATACCAACTTTTGAAAGATTTGGAAAAAGGGATTATTGATGAATGGGAAGACACTTATGATATGGAAGGAAAATTCCCAAAAGTGCTTCCTGCGAAAGGTTTTTGGAATGGCGTCAATGGTTGTATTTCAATTGGCAGTGGTATGTCAAGCAGTTTGCCACCACTTAATCTTAGAGAAACCAATGAAGCAATGATAAAGCTTCTTTGGAACCCTAATATTCCAGATGATGAAATTCTTTGTTACCCAGACTTTCCAACAGGCGCGACACTTCTAAATAAAGATGAAGTTAGAAAAAGTCTTTTAGTTGGAAATGGTTCCGCGTGTAAAGTGCGCGCGAGCATCGAATGGGAATCAAAAGATAGATGTTTTATCGTTAGAGAAATGCCGTATTCAACTTTTACAAATACAATCTGTAAAGAACTTGCAAATCTAATTGAAGAAAATGAAAGCTGTGGTATTCGTGATTTTGCTGACTATACCGGTGAGCACGCAGACTTGAGAATTTTTCTCTCGAAAGGTGCTTCTCCTGAGAGAGTTTTGAAATATCTTTATAAGAATACTTCTCTTGAAACTTTCTTTGCCATCAATATGACGGTTCTTGATAAGGGCCTCTATCCTGTTGTGATGGGACAGCGTGCGCTATTCCAATCGCATCTTGACCACGAGAAAACTGTTTATATAAATTGTTTTCAGTTTGATCGACGCAAAATTCGTGCGCGACTTCATATCCTTGAAGCACTTATCAAAGCGATTTCAATGATTGATAAAGTTGTTGAGACTATCAAAAAGGCTGCGGATACAAAAAATGCGTCGATTGGACTTCAGCGGCTATTAGATATTGATGAAACACAAGCAAAAGCAATTCTTGACCTAAAGCTCTCTCGTCTCACTCATCTTGATGTTTCTAAGTTGATGAGTGAAAAGACAGAACTAGAAAAAGAACTCGCACGCATTGAAGCAATTCTTGCTGATGAAAATCTTTTGAAGAAAGAAATTGAAAGAGGACTACGCGAAGTCGCTGAGAAATTTGGTGACGCGCGGCGCACAAAAATTTTGAATATCTCGAACGAAGAAGAAACAATCGAACGTAAGCAACTAGCTCTCTCCTTTACAAATGACGGTGCGGTTTTCGTCAATGAAACGTCAACTCTTTATTCTCAACGGCGCAACGGCGTCGGCCAAAAGTTCAAACTCGATAAAGGTGAATATGTGGTTGATACGCTTGTTGGAGAAAATACAAATGAAATTCTGTTCTTTACTGATAAGGGTCATTTTTATGTAATGAAGATGGGCGATTTTACAGTTGGTGAAAAGCAATACCTCAATACATTTGTGTCTTTTCAGTCAGATGAACAGGTGCGTGCTAGTGTCATTTTATCGAAAGAACAACAAGCCTCTAATATCGTCTTTATTACGAAGAATGGAATTTTGAAGAAATCTTCCTTGTCTGAGTATAACCTAAAAAGAGGTAATGGTGCACAGGCAATAAAACTCGATGAAAATGATACAATTGTCTCTGTTTTGATTTTAAGAGATGAAAATATTGGAGTCTTGTCCCACTCTGGCAACTTTATTATGATTTCCACTTCTGATATCCGTCCGATTGGACGAGTTACGCGCGGCGTTGTAGGAATGAAGCTCAATGAAGGAGACTATGTTGTTTCCGCGCGAGTTACTTCAAAAGAGACTAAAGAGATTTTATCAATTTCTGAAGATGGTTCAGCAAAACGAACTTCAATTGAAGAATTTGGGCTGACCGGCCGCGCAACAAAAGGAAAATCAATTCAGCAATCAGATAAACTTTGTGATTTCTTACCGCTAATTGATGACAAAGAAGTTTTGGTAGTCTCTAATGTTTCTCAAATTCGGTTAAAGATAAATGAAATTCCTTTATTATCGCGCGCAACGATGGGCGTGAAGGTAATGAAATTGAAAGATAAAGAAAAAATTCAGAATTTAGTTGGATTGAATTCTTGATTTTCTTTTGAATTTTGAGTATAATATTATTATGAAATGAGTTGAGTGACAACTTATTTGATATGGAATAAATGAGACACCGTCTCGTTTATAATAAAATAGCAGGGAGCGTTGGAGTAATTACCCAACGAGTAATATGCCCGAACATAAGCTGCTATTTATATTTATATTTATATTTATTCTTCGGGAGGATAAAATGAAGGTAAAAGATGAAACAGGTAATACTTACGAAGCTTTGACTGTTTTAGAAAGAGATGGCTCTATTTGCGGGAAAGCTGCTTGGAGATGTCGGTGTAAATGTGGAAGAACAAAAACAGTTACTGGAGACGCCTTACGGCAAGGTCAAATCGTTTCTTGTGGTGAATGTGATATAAAGAGAAAGCGATGTGCTGAAGTTGGAAAAAGCAATCTTATTGATTTGACAGGTCAACGTTTTGGACGATTAGTTGTTTTAGAAAGAGCACCAGCCCCAGAACATACTAAAAGAAATAGCCCTTATTGGAAATGCCAATGTGATTGTGGTAATATTCATTTAGCAGAAAGTTCTAATCTAAGAAGAGGCTATGTTTGTTCATGCGGGTGCTTGAAATCAAAAGGTGAAGAAAAAATTTCTTCACTTCTACAAAAATACAAAGTAAATTTTCATCCTCAATATACCGAAAAACGTTTTAGATTTTCAACAAATTACCTTCCTCATTATGATTTTGCAATTTTTGATGATAATGATAAATTATTGTGTTTAATTGAATATAATGGAGAGCAACATTATAATTATCGTAGTGAAGGAAAAGGTTGGAATAATAAAGAACTTTTTCTAAAAACTCAACGTAGAGATAAAGAGAAAAAAGAAATTTGTGAAAAATTTCAAATAAAATTATATATAATTTCTTATAAAGATTTTGACAAATTAGAAGAAATTGTTTATAATATAATTACGGAAATAAATGAGGCATAAGCTCATTTATAATATATATTTTTATAATAAAAAAGGAGTAAATTGTTATTATGAAGCTAACTGAAAAGAGTCAAATTGTTTTTGAGTATCTAAAGAATAATGGCGGTAAAGTGTCTATCGAGGAGCTAGCTAACGCTACTGGTCGTTCCGCTCGTTCTGTTGGCGCAAACGTTCTCGATCTTACTAAGAAGGGTCTTGTTGTTCGTGAGAAGGAAGAGGTTGAGGGCGCCGAGAAGCCCGTCGCATATGCCATTCTAACTGACGCTGGCAAGACTTTCGTCCCTTCTGACGACGCAGAGTAAATTGAATTCATATAGGCGAGGCTATTATTGGCCTCGCCATTTGAAGAGCCAAATATAATAATTGAAAAGGAGAAAAAAAATAAATGCTAAAGCAAGCTGAAAATAGAGGTAAGATTGAAGGTATTCTACTAGAGACAAATCTAAAGTATGGCTCTTTTGAGAAGAATGGACAGAAGGTTGATACTGTCGGCGGCGAGATTACCGTTGAAGTTGACAAGGAAGTCAATGGTGCACCTGTCACTTATCAGATTCCAGTTTCTCTTTATGCTCAGAAGTATAAGAAGGATGGAAAGACCCTAAATCCTGCGTACACGAGTATTGAGACTGTGATGAAGGAGTATAAGTCCGTTGCCGCCGTTGGCAGAGAAGAGGCTGATCATATTCGTATCACTGGCGCGACCCTTAAGATGAATGAGTTCTATACTCAAGAAGGACGTTTTGTGTCTACTCCTCGTGTCCAAGCTTCCTTTGTAAATAAGGCAACTGGCGAATTCAAGCCATCCTGTGAATTTACTATTATGTTTGCTATTTCTAGTATCAAGCCGATGGTTGATGAGCAGGGTGTTGAATTTGACCCCAAGAAGCTTGAGATTACTACTATTGTTCCGCAGTATGGCGGCAAGGTTGATATTATGAAGCTTCATGCCACCAATCCTAACGTCGTTGCAGCAATTGAGCAGTATTGGGAGACTGATAAGACTTTTAAAGCAACAGTTCGTCTCAACTTCTCCTCTACGACTGAGAAGATTATTGAGCAGATTGGTTTTGGTGAGCCGCAGGAGCGTATGAAGACCACTTCTGTGAAGGAGCTGGTTGTAATTGCTGGTTCTCAGGAACCGTTTGAGGGTGATGCCGCATACGATATGGATGACCTTGTCCAGGCAATGCGCGAACGCAAGGCTCGTCTTGACCAGATGAAGGCAGATGCAGGTAAGAAGAGTGCTCATAAGGCTCCCGCGCAAACTAGTTCCCTTTCTAATGTTGGAGCCGACCTAGGCTTCTAATTTTTAGGGGGTAAGTGGAATGGGTATTGATATTCTTTCTTTACAACCAAATGTTATTTCAAGGGATCTTCGTGGCAAATATCTGCTCTTAGCAGGCGCGCCTAAGATAGGTAAAACGGAATTTTGCTGTCAAAGTGATAAAGCGCTCATCGTAGCGACAGAAGTCGGAACCAATGCTCAAAGCGGAGCATTAGTAGCAAAAGTCACAAAATACAGTGATTATAAGCTTATTCTTCGACAGTTAGAGAAGCCTGAAGCTAAAGAAAAGTTTTCTACAGTTTGTATTGACACAGTAGGACTGCTTTATGACCTTTGTGAGCAATTTGTCTGTTCACAAAATAACGTCTCAAAATTAGGTGATGTGCCTTACGGCGCTGCGTATTCCCAACTTTCAAAAGAATTTGAAAGCGGACTTCGTAAGATTACCATGATGGGATATGGTCTTATTTTGACTTGCCATCTAAAGGAAACCTATGACGAAGAAGGTCGTTTTATTGGCGGTAAGCCAGACCTCAATAATCGCTGTCTAAAGATTGTCAACGGCCTCAATGGGGCATTTATTTGGTGACAAATATCTAAATTAGAGTAAAAATCTGGAACCCTGAGATGGGAATCAGAGCGGAAGTTAGAATGTAAAAGCTCTAACACGCGCAACGCATAGATTGATAAACATAAAAGGAGGAGCCCAGCGTGGGTAAATCTATTTCATTTACAGAAGAACAAAAAGAGTTTATAGTATATAATTATACGGTATTGAAAAGAGGAGTCAACGCTATCGGCCGAGATGTTGGAATCGCGGGAATCACGATTCAAAGATACCTAAAAAAATGGGGAGTAAAAGTTCGTAATCGACAGGAAGCCATGAAAGAATGTCGAGCATATAATGTCAATGATGATTATTTCAAAGTTCAATCCCATAATATGGCTTACATCCTTGGTTTTTTAGCATCTGATGGAGGAGTTTCAAAAAACTCAAACCATTTCTCAATAGACATTCAACAAGCTGATGAAGAAATATTATATAAAATAAAGGAAGAGCTAAATTATGAGGGGTCTATAGAACATTATACTAACAATTCAGGCCACAAGTATAGTCGTCTTAGAGTTTGTAGTTATACTATCAAACAAGATTTAGCTCACTATGGAATAATTCCTCATAAAACCTTTACTTTGGTTCCACCTACTTTTCTTGATGAACAATATTTTATTTCTTATATTAGAGGCTATTTTGATGGCGATGGTTGTATCTGGACGAATTATAAGAAATACAAATATAATTGGTATATTTGCGGTGCTAGAAAAGAAGTTATTGAGTGGATGCGCCAAGTCCTTTTGAATAAGTACGGTATTATTACTTCTTTATCGACTAGTACGACAACTTTGAGCCAAGGTGATCATTTTTATTCAATACAAGTCTACAAGAAAGAAACTATACTAAAACTTTTTGAAATTCTATATATTCCTAATTCTATCTATATGGAAAGAAAATATCAAACAATGAAAAACTTTTATGATATAAAATCCACGAGACTCTATTCCTCTAGCGTAGAGGAGAAAAGATATGCTGAACTTACTCAAACTCAAGAGTAAGAAGTAAAGATAAAAAACTTTACGGTAACAAATTGTGTTGACATCATCGGAGTAATTACTCAATCATGGAACGAAAAAGGTGAAAGTGAACGTTGGGTTCTAACGCGTTCAACCCCTACCGTCACAGCTGGTAGTCGGTTCAAATATCTTGCTCCACGCATTCCATTCGGTTTCCATGAATTTGAAGAAGCCCTTAGTAGAGCTATTGACATGGAAGAAAAGAATGGTGCTTATGTTGTTGATAAAGCTCCAGTTACATCCACCGAAAGGCTTGACTTCAATGCCATTATGAGCGAAGCTCGTGAAATTTGGACTTCTTTGGTCAATAAAGCTCAAACAGACGAAGAAAAAGCAGATATTGTTCGTGTAATGTCAAAGAAGGTTGAAATGATTTTTGGACAAAAAATCAAACTTTCAGAAGTTACTGATAACCAAGTAGACTTGTTGAATTTGGCTCTTCTTGACCTACGCGATCTACGTGATAGCATGAACTAAATAGATATATGTTCAGAGGCATAGTGTAAGACTATGCCTCTGAATTTGTATTTTTACGAAATTTATGATATAATATTAGAAAGGAAAAGAATTGGAGTTGATAGAGTGAAACACGAAGTCAAATGCCGACTATGTGGGCAATACTTTGATGCCCAACTTGATGGATTAGACACCATTTATGTGATGCCTGCAAAGAATTATTATTATCATAAAACCTGTTATGATAATTGGAAGAAAGCGAATCTAAATGAGGACGACCAATGGCGCGACCGTATTTATGACTATCTCGCGCACGACCTAAAAATCAAATATGATTTTTTCAAATGCGAAGCTTTCTTCAAAAGCTTTATCAAATCAGAGAAAAAAGGAACATATAAAGGATGTTATTTTGCTTTGAAATATTTTTATGAAATTCAAGGTGGAGATAGGGAGAAAAGCTATGGCGGCCTTGGAATTATTCCATATGTTTACGCCAAATCTACCGAATACTGGTCGCGCAAAGAACAAGAAAATCGTGGCATCGTTGCTTCTATTGAAGAAGAAATCAAAAAACGTGAAGAGCTCCGCGCGAAAGCTCCTCTCCGTAAAGTCAAAAAAGAAAAGACTCAAGCAAAACCAAAGTGGAACTTGGAGGACATTGAATGACAGATAAAAATACAGTGCTGCAAGTTCTCGGCGCACTTATGGCAAAGCCCCAATATCTTAGTCATACAGACAAATATATACTAACTCCGGATGACTTTCAAACAAAACTTGATAAATATATCTTCGCCGCAATCGATGGTCTTTACCGAAACGGCGCGACACGTATTGCCCCTATTGATATTGAAGGTTATCTAAAAAATAATGCGTCTGCACGCGTTACTTTTGAAACGGCTCATGGTATCGAATACCTCCAAGACGCGCAATACTATACAGACGAAGATAATTTTCTTCTTTATTATCGCCGTCTAAAAAAGATTAGCTTATTGAATTCTCTTCAAAAAATGGGCGTTGACACAAGTGAGTTTTTTATTGAAGATGAAACAAAGCCAGAAGCCTTTGAAGTCAACAAGAACTTTGAAGAATTAACAATTGAAAAAATTCTTCAAAAGGTTAAGTCTAAAATTCTAAAGCTAGAACAAAATTATAGCGAAAATGATGAAATACAGTCGTGGAACCTAGAAGAAGAAGTAGATGATGTGATTGATAGCTTCGGAGCTTCAGAAGGAATTGGTCTTCCAGTAAATGGAGATATTTTTTCTCATATCATAAATGGGGCGGAACTTGGTGCGCTAACTATCCGTAGTAGTGGAAGTGGTGGAGGCAAGAGCGCGCAGGCTGTAGCTGATGCTTGTCGATTAGCGTTTCCTTTTTATTATGATGACTATAAAAGAAAATGGATTAGAGTAGGTAATACAGAACCAGTTCTTTTCATAATGACAGAGCAAAAGCCAGAACAAATTATTCAAATGGTTCTAGGATATTTGACCGGAATTGAAAGAAGTAGATTCCGTTATGGAGATTTTTCAAAAGACGAATTAGAGAGAATAGAGACTGCGCGCAAGATTATCAAGCATTATAAGACATTGAAGTTGATGAGAATTCCCGACCCATCAATTGAACAAATCAAAAATATGGTGCGTGAACAGGTAATCCTTTATGGAAGTCGATATGTATTTTATGATTATATCTTTATTTCTCCAAAACTGCTTGAAGAATTTCGTGGGCACTCATTGCGTAATGATGAACTGCTTTTACTTATGACTACTGCTCTCAAAGACCTTGCAATTGAACAAAACGTCTGTGTCTTTACTTCAACTCAAGTCAATGCAAAAGCTGATGATAATACTGATATACGAAACGAAGCTTCTCTTGCTGGCGGTCGAGCAACCATCAACAAAGCAGACAATGGTGTAATCTGTGCACGACCAACAAAAGATGAAATTGAAATTCTCAATCAAGATGGAGTTCTTGACCAAGGTATTATTCCAGATATGGTAACAGACGTTTTCAAAGTTCGTTCTGGTCGATGGACACAGGTTAGAATTTGGAGTCAATTCAATGCTGGAACGCTTCGCAAACGTGATCTTTTCGCGACAGACCGTTATATGCGACCTATACCAGAACTCACAGAAGATGAAGCGCGCGGCCTCGTAAATTGGGAGCTTTCAAAAGAAGATGAAGAGTTCTTAAAAGAAATCAACAAGAAAGGAAAGAACTGATGGCAATCAATTATAAAGAAATAATTGAAAATCTTGAACCAGAGGATATTGAAAAAATTTTAGATAAGTTAGAAGTTCCTTGGATTGATAAAGGAGATTTTTTACTTTGTAAAACAGCTTGTCACAATCTAAATGTAGACGAGGCTTCTTGGAAACTTTATTACTATAAGAACACCCATCTTTTTTACTGCTATAGTTCGTGTGGTGCCATGTCAATATTTCAATTTGTTGAACATTGGTATGAGACGCGTGAAGTAGTCTTTGATTGGTATCAAGATATTTATAGTTTTATCCAAAGCTATAACCAATCTTACTTTGCTGAGGAAAAAGAGCTAAAAACAAAATATAAAAGTAATAAAGACAAGTATGTCGGACAAAAACTCCGACGTGAACTCCCAGAATTTTCTTCTAAGGTTCTTGAAACTTTTCAACATTATTATCCAGTTGAATGGTTGGAAGAAGGAATTACGGCACAAACAATGGATAAGTATGGGATACTTTATTCACCAATTCAGAATAAAATTATTATTCCTCATTTTGATGTAAATGGAAAACTAGTTGGAATTAGAGGGCGCGCGCTCGATGAATGGGAAGTTGAAAATGTTGGTAAATATATGCCAATTCAGGTAGAAAACACTTGGTATTCTCATCCTCTCTCTTTCAATTTATATGGACTTTTTCAGAATAGGAAAAATATTGAAGAAAGAGGCATTTGTTATGTGTTTGAAGCGGAAAAGTCTGTACTTCTTTCTGAAAATTTTTCTACACCGAATTGTGCGGTGGCCATTTGTGGTAGTCAGTTCAATAAATACCAAGTTGACCTTTTGATGCGGTTCGCGCACCCAAGAGAAATTATTCTTTGTTTGGATAACGAAGAAAAAGAAGGAAGCACAGAATATTTTGAAAAACTTTGGAAGATTTGTAATAAATATAAAAATTATTGTAGATTTTCTTTTGTTTATGACAGAAAAAATATAACAAAAAAGAAAGACAGCCCAGCTGATGAAGGAGAAGAAATCTTTCGTCAACTGATAAAGGAGAGAGTAAAAGTGTAATGAGATATCGACTAAAAAATCCAGAAATAAAAGAAAATTTTGGAGAAAATCTCCTTCGCGCGAGAGGAGTCCAAGACATTCAAGAGTTTTGTCATCCAGACGAAAGTTGCCTTCAAAGCTGGCGCGACTTAGAAAATATTGAAAGAGCAGTGAAAGCGATAGAGCTAACAATCAATGATGTACGTCCATATGCACTAATTGCTGATTGCGACGTTGATGGCGCAACATCATCTGCCATTATCTATCAATATTTGAAAAGGCTAAATCCAAAAAAAGAAATTCAATACTTTATTCATTCTGGAAAACAGCACGGCTTTTCTGATTTGATGGAACAGTTAGAAGATAAAGATTGGAGTATAATTATTGCGCCAGATAGTGCCACAAATGACGGCGAATATATTTCCCGTTTTAGTTGTCCGGTATTGTGCGTGGACCATCATATCAAGGAAGAGAATACAATTATTCCTTCAAATATGATTTTAGTAAATAATCAAACTTCACCTAATTATAAGAATAAAGATTTGTGTGGAGCTGGTGTCACTTGGCAGTTGTGTCGCGCGCTTGACGACTTTTTTATAAAAGACCTTGCTTGGGAATATATTGATTTATGCGCTTTAGGCATTGTCGCAGATATGATGTCAATGTTAGAGGTTGAAAATCAATATCTTGTTCAAACTGGCTTCAAAAATATCAAGAATAAAATGTTTAAGACTTTGCTTGAGAAGCAAGACTATTCAATGGGCGGGAAAATCACTCCAATCACAGTTGCTTTCTATATTGTGCCGCTAATCAATGCCATGATTAGAGTTGGATCAATGGATGAGAAAGAACGCTTATATCTATCTTTTGTAATGCCGGAGGTAATGGTTGATTGTCATAAGCGGGGTGCAAAAGGCACAAAAGAGCGTCTTTGTATTGAAAGCACGCGCGAGTGCGTGAACGCTAAGTCTCACCAAGATAAAATGAAAGAGCAGATGGTTGAGAAACTTGAAGCCAAAATTTTCAAGAAGGATTTATTATCTAACCAAGTTCTATTTATTCGGCTAGAGGATGATGATGTATTTCCCGCAGAACTGAATGGACTTATAGCGATGAGCATTGCATCGAAGTACAAACGTCCTACAATCGTAGCTCGTCTCAATGATGAGGGATATATCAGAGGGAGTGCTCGCGCGCCTGGAAATACAGAACTAAAATCTTTCAAAAATTTCATGGCTAGTACTAAACTATTTGAGTATACGCTTGGTCATGACCAAGCTCTTGGAATAAGTATTTTCGACCGCAATCTTTCTACTTTCCATGAAATTGCTAATAAAGAACTCTCAAAAATTGATTTCGGCGAAAATTACTATGACGTAGATTTTGTGATGCGCGCCGACGACCAAAAAATTGAAGAAGCCATTGAAGAGCTTTGCGCAATTGAGCAAGTTTATGGACAACAAAATGAAGAACCGGTTATGGCAATTACCAATTTGAATGTGTCTCAGAACAATGTAAAAATTATTGGAAAGAATTTAGACACTTTACGAATTGAGAAGAATGGAATTACCTATGTAAAGTTCCGCGCGAAAGATTTGATTAGAGAGCTAAAAGACTTTCCAGGTGATATGGATATTACTTTAGTTGGCAAGCCAAATCTAAACGAATGGGGAGGTAAAACAACCCCTCAAATCTTCATAACTGATTTGGAGATTGAAGATAGTAGATTTGCTTTTTAGAGAAATTTGTGATATAATAGAAGTAAAGAAATTGGAAAGGAAATTTTCTTATAGATTTATCAAAAATTACTTCTGTCTCAGAATTGAGACAAATTATTGCAGAATGTGAAAAAAGAATTTCAGAATTAAATCCTTATGGAAACTTAAAAAGTTTATCCAATAAAGCCTTTGGTGAAGAATGGAGCGAGCCGTATATTCTTAGCCAAGTTCCAGCTCTGAGAAAAGATAACTCCGCTGGTCATGATATGTTTTCTGAAAAATATGGTAGAGTAGAAGTCAAATCTGCTCGGCTGCCGCTGAAAACAATTACTTATAATCAATGTCATCCATATGAGTGTGAATATTTTCTTTTCGTTAATTATGATACTGAAAATGGCGGAGAAGAGATATTTTTTATTCCTAGTAGAGATATTACAAATGAACAATTATTTTCTAAAAGTAAACAACATTCTAGGATAGAAGAAAGCTGTTATACAATTTCTGGCTCAACCAAAAAAATAAACAATCTTTTTCTAAATATCGTTTTATGACTTTTTCTGAGCTAAATAAATTCTTAGAGGTATGATATGGGAAAAATTGCAAATGATAAATATTATACTGAAAATAGTATAGCCAAGTACTGCGTTGAAAAAACTTTTGAAATTCTTGGAACAGATTGGGACAGAATTATTGAGCCATCAGCAGGAGCTGGGGCATATCTGGCTTATTTGCCAAATAACACATTAGCTTATGATATTTTGCCTGAAGGCCCAAATATTATTCAAGCTGATTATAGAGATATAAAACTCCCTTATGAAGAAAAATCTCTTGTGATTGGTAATCCCCCTTTTGGTAGAGCTAATAAACTTTCTGTTCAATTTATAAAAGCTTCTTTAACCCATTCGCCATATATTTCACTCATTCAGCCAATTAGTCAATTAAATCAAAATAGAACGATGAAAGATACTGAACTATTATATAGTGAAGACTTAGGAACTTTACCTTATAGCGGAAGAAAAGTTCATTGTTGCTTGAATATATATCATTATTGTAAGAATGGACATAAACAAAATTATGACATTCCAGGAATTCTAGAATGCAGGCATATTTTTCGGACTGGTAAATATAAGCATCCAGATGATATATTAAATTATCCTTGGGACTTCCGTGTTTCCGCTTGGGGGACAATAAAGCTATTGGATGAAGGTGAAACCTGTCCTAATGAAATAGTTTTTAGATGTGACGATAATATAAAAGAGTGGTTAGAAAAAAAGCTAAAAGAATGTAATTATAAAAATTTACTTCAATGTGTTGCTTCGCCAAATTTGCCTGCATGGAGACTCCGCAAATGGCTAAAAGAACAATGGGAGAAAGAAAATGATAAAAATTTATAAAATTGAAAATTTTACAAAAGAATTAGTTGCTTCACTCCCTAATACTCTTCAATCTTTAGAAGAAATTGAAAATTATATTCTTTTTGAAGACGAAAATATCTATAAAAAAATTCAAATAGACGAACTTTATTATTTAATTGATGAAGAACCATGGAGAATTGTAGGAATAATGAGCTTACATAAGGGATGGAGCTTTTTTGACGTGGCCGAACATGATGATAGGGTTAGAATAAAGAAGGTATTTCCAGATAAAACTTGCCATATAATTGGCGAATAAAAAGGAGGAAGAGAATGGACGAACGAAAACTAAAGTACCCTGGTTCTCTACATAATCATCTTGACTGGTCAAATGAACGTCTTCGTGACTGTATCATTAAGACTGAAGATTTGATTGATTATGCAATTGAACTAGGACATCAAGTAGTAGCCATTACCGACCATGAAACCGTCTCTGGCGCAGTTCGCGCTGAGAAATATTATCGAAAGGTAAAAGAAAAGAATCCTGATTTTAAGCTTATTCTAGGAAATGAGATTTATCTTTGCCGCAATGGCCTCAATGCTTCTAATTATAAAGCAGGTCAAGACAAATATTATCACTTTATTCTTCTTGCAAAAGATGCAATTGGTCACCAACAAATCCGTGAACTTTCTACGCGTGCTTGGCTTCGTAGCTATACGGCGCGAGGCATGAGACGTGTTCCGACTTATTATAGCGATTTATTTGAGATAATTGGTGCTAACCCAGGACATATTATTGGTTCATCAGCGTGTTTGGGTGGCTGTCTTCCTACTCAACTCCTTCGTGCGAAGACTGAACCAGAGTTGTTACCAAAAATTTATAATTGGATTAGTAAATTAGATAACTTATTTGGACATGGTAATTTTTTCTTTGAAATGCAACCAAGCCATAATAAAGATCAAGTCTATGTAAATCAACGACTCTTTGAACTTTCAGAAGAATTAGACATCCCCTATATTATTACAACTGATAGTCATTACCTAAAGAAAGAAGACCGCACTATCCATAAAGCATATCTAAATGCTCAAAATGGCGATCGTGAAGTTGATGACTTTTACGCGTCTACGTATATGATGAATACGGAAGAACTTGAAAGTTATTTTGGATATTTTTCAAGGGAACAATTAGAAAAAGCATATAGAAATATCCTTAAGATTAGAGAAACCTGTGAAGATTATAGCCTACTAAAACCTCTAAGAATTCCAGAATTAGAGTGGTACAAGTATCCACAAAATAAAGATGAATATCTTTTCTATAAAAATAAAATCCCACTTCTTGAAACTTTTTATAATTCTAATTATATTGGTGATAGACATCTTGTTTGGGCAGTTATTGATGGTATAAAATCTCGACGCGGGCTTCAAACGGATGAGGCTTATAAAGAAATAAATGTGTGTCTCGATGATACTTGGCGTTCTTCTATCAAAAATAATGCTCATTGGTCTGCATATTATCTAAATCTTCAAAAAAATATTGATTTGTGCTGGGAGGCTGGTTCTCTTGTTGGGCCAGGGCGGGGTTCTGGTGCAGGATTTATTCTACTATACGTACTTGGAATTACTCAAATAAACCCGCTTCTTGAAGAGACGAAAGTATTCCATTGGCGCTTTTTGAACCCTGATCGAGCTTCGGTTCTTGACTGTGATACAGATATCGAAGGAAGTAAGCGTGCACAAGTCCTTCAAAAGTTTCGAGACTTTTATGGCGAAGACAGAGTGTCTAATGTGGCAACCTTCAAAACCGAAAAATCCAAGTCTGCTATTCTAACTGCCTGTCGCGGCCTCAATATTGAGGTTGATATTGCTTCTTATCTAGCTGGACTAATTCCATCCGACCGCGGCCAGTTACGGTCTTTATCACAATGCATGAATGGTGACGAAGAGAAGGACTTCAAGCCAATCAAACAATTTGTTTTTGAAATGACGGAAAATTATCCAGAAGTTTGGGCAGTAGCTTCTAAAATTGAAGGATTGATTTGTGGAGTTGGAATACATGCTGGCGGAGTAATTTTTGTTGATGAACCTTTCACTAATTCTACGGCTCTAATGCGCGCGCCAGATGGTACGATTATTACTGCTTTTGAGTTACATGATTGCGAGGATGTATCACTCATTAAAATTGACATGCTCTCTATTGAAGCCCTTGATAAAATTCATAATGAGTTAGATTTATTAGTAGAATATGGCTATATAAAACCAGAAGCAACATTACGAGAAACCTATGAGAAAATCATTGGAATTTATAATCTTGAGCGCACCGCCCCAAAAATGTGGCAAATGGTTTGGGAGCATAAAATTACCAGTCTTTTTCAAATGGAAAAACAAAGTGGTATCAATGGTATCGCGCTAACGCATCCAAAAAGTGTCAGTGAATTAGCGGTTTTGAATTCAGTTATTCGTCTCATGGCTCCTGAAAAGGGTGCAGAACAACCTCTTGATATGTGGGCCAGATATCGTTCCAATATCATAGAATGGGAACGAGAGATGCGTACATATGGCCTAAGTCAGGTCAATATTGATTGGCTAATGTCGCACAACGCTATTACCGATGGTATTTGTGAAAGTCAAGAAGGAATGATGCAGCTTCTACAAGAAGAACAACTTGGTGGTAATAGTCTGACCTTTGCAGACAAATGCCGTAAGGCCATTGCAAAAAAACAAGGTAAGCTTTTTGACGAATGTGAAAAGGCTTATTTTGAAAATGCTCAAGAAAAAAATTGTGATATGAAACTTGTTCATTATGTCTGGGACATTTTACTTCGTGTTCAGCGTGGTTACTCATTTTGTCGTGCGCACACCCTTTCATATTCTCTTGTGGCTTTGCAAGAAATGAATTTGGCTTATCGCTTTCCAATTATTTTTTGGAATTGTGCTTGCTTAATTAGTGACAGTGGTGGCAATGAACAACAGGGTGATGATAACGATGGAAATGAAGAAGAGGACACGTTCACAATAGAAAAATATACTGATTGCATAGAAGAATTCGATGATGACGATGAAGAAGATGAAGAAGATGATACTGAAGTCAATAAAGTCTTAACAACTAAAAAGAAGAAAAAAGTAAAAGTAAGTAATTACGGTAAAATTGCCGCGGCGCTTGGAAAAATGCAAGCAGCTGGAATTACAGTTGCTCCACCAGATATAAATAAATCCACTTTTACATTTTCTCCAGATGTTGAAAATTCAATTATTCGTTTTGGTATGAATGGTATTACAAAAGTCGGTCAAGATATTGTAAAACAAATAATCGAAAATCGTCCTTACACTTCAATCCCAGACTTCCTCTCAAAAGTAAAAATCAACAAGCCTCAAATGGTAAATCTCATAAAGTGCGGTGCTTTCGACAGTTTCGGCCAACGCGAACAAGTGATGCACGAATATATCAACCTTATTAGCGACGCAAAGAAACGTATTACTCTCCAAAATATGAAAATGTTGATTGATTTTGGACTTATTCCAAGCGAATACGATTTTGTTCGCCGGGTCTTCAACTTCAATAAATATCTAAAGACATCCAAAGTAGATGATTTATTCCTTTTAGATAACATTGCGATGGTTTTCTTTGATAAGAACTTCTCAATCGACAAGCTGGTTGAGGACGCTCGCGCGGAAAGTGGCTTTGGCATAAAGCAAATCACATGGAAAAAAATCTATGATGAAGTAATGGATAGAATTCGTCCCTACGTCAAAGAGAATAATCAAAAACTTCTTTCTTCTGTAAATAGTCGATTGACAGAAGATGTGTGGAATAAGTATTGCCTTGGAAATATAAGTAAATGGGAAATGGACAGCGTTTCTTGTTATTTCCATGAACACGAACTCGCACATGTCGATAACACATATTATGGCTTCTCGAACTTCTTTGACTTAGCAGAAGAACCAGAGATTGAGCGAGTTTTTGAAATCAAGGGTAAACGTGTTCCAATCTTCAAAATTCATCGTATCTATGGAACCGTTCTTGACCGTGATAAGATGAAGAAATTAGTGACACTTTTGACGCCAGATGGGGTTGTTACAGTAAAGATTTTTGGTGAAGTCTTCAATATCTATGATCGCCAAATTTCTGAAAAAGGTGTGGATGGCAAGAAACACGTCAAAGAAAAATCTACTTTTGCACGTGGAAACAAAATTGTAGTGTGTGGAATTCGTGATGGTGATAGTTTCCGCGCGAAAAAATATAAAGCAACCCCCTACCATCTTTGTGAATTGATTGAAGAAGTTTATCCAGATGGTAAAATAAAAATGCGCCCAAGGTTGGAGTTAGATGAATGATAGTTGGAATTCATGATTATGATTTTTTTCATTATTGGAATGTAATGCCAAATCTTGAGTGTGCGAAGCTTCTTGCCTACTACAAGAAGAAAAGAGATATAACGCTTTTGGCTCCTACTTTGGAGCCAGAACGTTATAATTCTTTTTTTGTAAGAAAAGATTACGAGGATAGATTGTATCCAAAAGAACTTTTTTTACCTAATGTAGGATATGGTGGTCGCGCGGTATCATTAGAAAATTATGTTCCTTTTTCAAAAGAAATTGAAAGTATTGTCCCTGATTTTTCTCCGTATGAAAAATATGAAAGTTACTTCGGAGTAGATAAGGCTACTTTTAAGAGGATTTTACGCGCAGGACATGGACGTCTTTCGCGTGAAGGCCATGGTATTGATAGCTTTGTGGAAAAGCAACTCAAAGCACAGATTTTTCCAAAAACATCAGGTATTATTCTTCATGATTATAACCTTGGACAAGTTGAAGGAGCCGTTAGTTTCCTGAAAGAGTTATCTAATTCTCGTTTTGGTGTAAATAATCCTGAAAAAATTCACGTGTTGCCAATTGGGATGAAATTTCCGCCAACTGTAAGCACAAAAGAAGAACTCTATGAATGGCTTAGTCTTCCACCTCTTTCAGGTATTTTCCAAGTTCAATATGAAGACCTGATGCCTGATAAAATGGTAAAAGAACTATGTGATGATATTCCTGCTAGAACTGCGCGGAAAATTATATATAATCCTTTTTCCACAACATTTTGTGATGAGCAAATCCTAGAAACACTACCTATTGTATACAGACAGTGTTTATACTTATCTACTCATAAGATAAATTTTCTACTTACTCTTGGTAGAGAATCTCCATTTTCACAAGAGTTAGAAAACCTTTTTCGACTTTGGAATGAATTTTTTCAAAAAAGCCAAGATAGAAAACTGACCACATTATATTATTACCTAAAAGCAAAATCTCAGTATAATTCTGGTCCAATTTTTACAGAGAAATCTCTCTCTCCAAAGACTTCCCTTGAGGAAAATCGGAAAAGCTTTATATATATTCGTGAAAAGAATTATGAACTTTTCAAGATGTTCTACGAGACAATCTCTGTCCATTATGAAAAGGAGATGTTTATAAATGACTAATTTAGAAATAAAACAAAAAATAGATGAAAATAATAGTATTATTGAACAGCTAGTAACACCAAATAAATTCACCCTAAATAATACTGTTGCTAAATTATTAGAAGAAAATAAAAAACTTCAAGCACAATGTCACCATAGCTTTATTAATGGATATTGCGAATATTGCTATGCGGAGGAAAAAGAATGAATATCAAAAAAAGAGACGGCCGTTTAGTTCCATTTGAGAAGGGCAAAATTGAGATTGCAATAAATAAGGCTTTTCTTGAAGTTGACGGTTTAACGAATGACGAAGTTACTGTAGCAATTGCAGACTGGATTGAGGACAATCTTCAAGACGAGACCGGTGTTGAAGAAATACAGGATAACATTCAGAGAAAGCTGATTGAAAGTGGTTGTCAGGATGTTGCTATTGCTTATATTCGTTATCGATATCTTCATGAAATGGCACGAAAAAGCTATAACGATTTGATGAGTGCAGTGTCTGAAAAAATACAAGCAACTAATGTTCAAAATCAAAATGCCAATGTAGATGAACATTCTTTTGGCGGGCGTATCGGAGAAATGAGCGATTTGGTCATGAAGCGTTATGCTTTGGACTATTGTGTCTCCCCAATGGCTCGTGTAAATCACGAGAATAATGAGATTTATATTCATGATTTGAACTCTTATGCTGTTGGTTCACATAACTGTCTTTCACTACCTTTTGATGACTTGCTTGCTAAGGGTTTTGATACACGACAGACAGACGTTCGTCCCGCACAGTCTATTAGCACAGCAATGCAACTAATTGCAGTAATTTTTCAAATTCAATCTCTAAACCAATTCGGAGGCGTTGCTTCAACACATTTGGATTGGACTATGGTTCCTTATGTTAGAAAAAGTTTTAGAAAGCATTATATCAATGGCTTAAAATACTTTTGTGATATTGATGATAAGGAACTTTTTGGACATATTCCCGAAGATGCTGGAATTGAAGACGAAGAGTATAAAATTTATGACAAAGCATACAAGTATTCCATGGATATGACTAAAAAAGAATGTTATCAAGCAGTTGAAGCCATGTTCCATAATCTAAATACACTTCAATCGCGTAGTGGCTGTCAGTTGCCATTCACGAGTATCAATTATGGTACTTGTATATTACCGGAAGGTCGTATGATAACAAAAGCTATCTTAGATATATCAATAAAAGGAATTGGTAAGCTTCATCGGACAAGCGTTTTTCCGTGTCAAATTTTCCAGTGTATGAAAGGAGTAAATCGAAAGCCAGAAGACCCAAATTATGATTTATTTCAATTAGCATTGAAATCTACCGCTTTACGTCTTTATCCGAATTATTGTAATGTGGATTGGAGCGTCAATATAGGTTATGATAAAAATGACCCTAAAACCTATGTGTCAACCATGGGGTGCAGAACTTATAACGGATTTGATATAAATGCAGAACCAGGTGTAAATCCTCAAACAAAGGATGGGCGCGGCAATATTTGCCCAGTTACTATTATCATGCCAACTTTAGCTATGGAAGCAAAAGAGGAGTATAATACCGATGTAATGATGGATAGAGATGATAAATCTATTATTGACCTTTTCTTTGGCATTCTTGACAAGAAAATTCATGAAGCAAAAGATATGCTCCTTGAACGCTTTGAATGGATTTGCGCGCAACCACCAGAAGCAGCATCTTTTATGTATGAAAATAATACAATGACTGGTTATCACCCAGAAGAAGGAATTAGAAGTGCGCTAAAGCATGGAACATTGGCAATTGGTCAAATTGGTCTTGCTGAAACTCTTCAAATTCTGATCGGAAAAGACCATACGACAGAATATGGAATGGACCTTGCAAAAAGAATAGAAAAACTATTTCAGCAAAGATGCGCTGAATTCAAGAAAGAATACCATCTAAATTTCGGCGTATATATGACACCAGCTGAAAACTTATGTTATACTTCGATGGAAAAATTCAAAGAAAAATATGGAATTATTGAAAATGTTAGCGATAAAGATTATTTTACCAATTCTATTCATGTTCCAGTATGGAAAAAAATATCTCCAATAGATAAAATTGATATTGAAAGTCAACTAACTGGGTACTCTAATGCAGGATGTATCACTTATATCGAATTGGAAAGCGGAATAAAGAATAACCTTGAGGCACTTGAAACAATAGTAAATTATGCAATGGATAAAGACATCCCTTATTTCGCTGTAAACGTTCCGAATGACCAATGTATGGATTGTGGCTACTGTGATGAGATTGGAACAAACTGTCCTGCCTGCGGAGGAAAGAATATCAAAAGATTACGTCGGGTAACTGGCTACCTTACTAATGATTATAAAACAGCTTTCAATCTTGGAAAACAACAAGAAGTAGAAATGAGAGAAAGACATGATCAGATTGAGGTGGACAAATGAAATATCAGAAAATCTATTCTTTTGACACTGCTGATGGAAAAGGTATTCGAACTTCAATCTTTGTTTCTGGTTGCACTCTCCATTGCAAAAATTGCTTCAATCCAGAGGCTTGGGATTTTAATGCTGGAAAATTATTTACCTCAAAACAATTTTTTCAAATCTTGGAGCTACTAAAACGTCCTTACTGTGCAGGTCTGTCAATTCTCGGCGGAGAGCCTTTTGACCAAATTGACAATGACCTTCTGATTGAATTATGTAAATCTGCGCATGTCATGGGGAAAAATGTTTGGGCTTGGTCTGGACATCAGTTTGAAGAATTATTGAAAAACGATAAAACGCATAGTCTCTTGGAAAATTGCGATGTTCTAGTAGATGGGCGTTATGATGATAAGCTGCGCGATCTTAGTTTAGCATGGCGTGGAAGCTCTAATCAAAGAGTCCTTGACGTCAAAGAGAGCCTCACACAAAATAAGCCAATTCTATATAAAGAGGGCTGATATGGAAAGTAAAGAAGTAAAACAAATCACAACCCAGAAATCGCAAATTGAGAAGCTTTTAATAACTCTCGATAGATGTACAGATGACACTCCTATTACTTTTGAGTATGTTCTGATGTGCCTTTTCCCTACGGTTTGGAATAATATCCAAAAAGCGTTGAAGGACGCATATATGAATGGCTATCTACAAGCAAAGCAAGAATTTGAAAAAAACTAAAATTTTTGATATAATATTTTTATAAAGAGTAAAGAGGACTAGTTTGATGACGCATAAAGAAGAACGCTTTTTCAATATCGCACGTGAAGTCAGTTATTTATCTGATTTCAAGCAGACAAAGGTCGGCGCGGTTGTTGTCAGTGGCAACAGGATTCTTTCTTCTGCTTGTAATAGCCAGAAGACTCGTCCTCTTCAGCACCGTTATAATATTTATCGAAATTTTGATGACTACGAGAATTCAATCGCGCGAGAACACGCAGAGGTCGCTGCACTTTCTCCTCTTATTGGAAAGGATATTGAATGGGATAAAGTCAATATCTATGTTTATAGAGAGCATAAAAATGGAGATAGAGCTTGTAGCAGACCCTGCGCGGCGTGCGCGCGACTGATACGAGACCTAGGAATAAAGACAGTTTATTATTTGAATGAAAGTGGAGATTATGTAAAGGAGAAAATTATTTGATGAGAGTTGAAAATGTAAAGATTTATGACTTGGAAGAAAGTCTTCATGCTTCAGGGTATCCTTTGAGAACTACAACCGATTGGGAAGAGACAGTAGAAGCCGCGCTAAAACGAGCGAAGAACCTATCTCACGCCGCTGATTGGGTTGGCGCGCACGACCAATTCCTTACAGGTATTCTCGTTAGTTTTGACTTGCGCTTTTCTAATAAAGCGTGGATTGAAATGGAGAGGTATATCTTCAAATTTTTTGTTAGTTCACAATCCACTATGCACTGTGCCACAAAATTTTCCCTAAAAGAACAATGCAATAGATATGTTGATTCACGCATCATTGATATTGTCCAAGGAAAAATCAATGAATACAACCGACTTTCTGCGCTAAAAGGACAAAACGAGGAAGCAAAGCAAAGTCTCTCGAAACAGAAAACAGAACTTTATCTTGAAATTTTGTATAATATTCCTCCTGGCTTTGAACTTACCGCGCGGCTTACCACAAACTACCGTTGTTTGAAGAATATCTGGCGTCAGCGTCGTAGCCATAAGCTGCCGGAATGGAGAGAATTTTGTAAATGGATTGAGACACTTCCTTATGCTAAAGATTTGATTTGCTATGAAAAGGAAGAAAAGAAAACCAGTAGCGCAATTACGCTTGACCAAGTTATGGAACGACTAACAAAAATTGAGGACAAGATTACTAATAGTCCGCTAGTCATAACTTCTCCTGCAAATGTTCCTTATACGCCAAAACCTTATGAAATCGGCACTCCTGGTAATCCATGGTATGCTACATGCAACTGTAATGAAAATACGAACTATCAAGTGGAGGCAAAAAATAATGACACTCTATAAAAAGACAGAAGAACTAATTACCCTTAGTGAAAATGAAGCAAAAGAGACAATTGAAACATACCGCCAAAAGGCACGCGAAGAAGGCTTCCAAATTACCTCGGCTGGCTATACTTATAAAACGAAGAAGCAAAAGGGAATTGTCGTGGATGAAATTTGGGTCTGCAAAATTCAAATGACATATTGCTCTCTGTGGGGTGAAGAGGCCGAATGAACGTAGAACCAAATTCTAAAAAAGTTGTTGAAGAAGTGCGCGACGCGCTTTCTCAACTAAATAGTCTTGATGGAAATTCTATTGATGCTATTGCTGTTCTGTTATCAATGGATGATGCTCAATTTGAATTAGTGTCCCCTGGCATTCTGGATAGTTTCCTTCGTAGTCTCAATACTACGAACGCGCGCCTAATGCTTGCGCAGTCTATCAATGCCACTGGCTCTACAGCAGAAAGCGTCCAGGACGAATTTCTCCAATTGGTAAATGAAATTGATATAATTACTGACCTGACTGCACCAAAGCGAGATTTTCTCAAAAAGCTACTGCGCGGCATCAATACGGCTATTAGTGAAACAGAAGGTATCGCAAAACGTTATATCCAAATTCCTTTTGTAAAGTGCCATCCAGACGCAAAAATGCCTGAGTATGCACATCCCGACGATAGTGGAATGGATGTTTATGCAGTGAATGATTATGTGATTCATCCAGGCGAAACAAAGCTCATTCCAACTGGTATCAAGGTGGCTGTTCCAAATGGCTATGAAATTCAAATTCGTCCAAAGAGTGGTCGCGCCCTCAAGACAAAAATGAGAATTGCTAATTCAATTGGGACGGTTGATGCTGGATTTAGAGGGGAGCTTCAAGTAATTATTGAAAATATTGAGCCTCCCATCAAGGATATCACTTACGATTTTGATGATAGTGGTCGTCCTATCATTACCTCAATTCTTAGAGGTAGTGATATGACAATTGGAAAAGGCGAAAAGTTCGCGCAACTCGTTCTAATGGAAGTTCCTAAGGCAGTTCTTTTCCAAGTTGAGAATCTTGATGATACAGAAAGAGGTAATGGAGGTTTCGGCTCCACCAATCTAAAGTAAATAGTGGAAGTGAGTGAATGGCTAAGATACAACTAGACGACATAAAAGCCGAGATTGAAAAAGACGGCTGGAAGCTCATTTCTACAGAGTATAAAAATCTTGATACTATAATGGAATTTGTGTGCTCAGAGGGGCACCAAGTATTTGCGCCATGGAAAAAAATTCGTATGCGGCGTGAATGTCCTTTCTGTAAAGACAACCCATATAAAGAAATAAAATTAGAAGCAATTCCAAAGAAAAAAGGAAGCTTTCGTGTTCTTGGACTTGACCAAGCAACAAAACGAAGTGGCTTTTCAATCTTTGAAGATAAAAAATTGATAAAGTATGGATACTTCGATGCGCCTGAAAATACAGATGAAATTGCGCGTGACCATCGCATAAAAGAATGGATGATGTCAATTATTTCTACTTTTGAGATTGATTTTGTTGGCATTGAAGGAATTCAATATGAACAGAATTATGGAGTTACGACATTCCAAACACTCGCACGCCTTCAGGGAATTTTGATGGAAACATGCTTCGCGCGCGACATCTCTTTTGAAGTATGTCCAACAAATACATGGCGCGCGCACTGTGGCGTAAAGGGGCGCTCAAGAAGCGACCGAAAAGCTTCAATGAAAAATCTAGTAAAACAATGGTATGATGTAAGTGTAAATGATGACTGCGCGGACGCCATTGGAATTGGAAAATTTGTTTCTGATAGAAACTTTCCTCAGAAAGAAATTGTTCAATGGGAATAAAAGAGAGGAGCCGAAGCTCCTCTCCCAATTTCAATAAGATTTGACTTTTCTTTCTATTTTATCATGCCATTCTTGTAGAGCTTCATGAGCCTCTTCCCACATACATTTATGAACAGTTTCCATCGAAATTTCCTTTTCTTTCGAAACTTCTTGTTCAAATAATTTGTGAAAATCAGAGAAATGTTGAAGACGATATTGCGCGTACTTTGCTATTTCATCCGCGAGAGTTTTGTCACCTTCTTCTCGGATACAAAAAGCATAATCAATCATCATTTCCGAATCTTTCAAATCGTCATACATTCCCTTATAAAGCGCTTTGTATTTTTTCATTTCAGGACCTCCTTATGCGAGTTTTGTAATTACTACATTGACATTGGAATAAGTAGTATCTAAACCTGCATTTTGGAAGGTTAGAGTGGTAGTGTTATTTATGGCACAACAGGAAGGAAGTACTTGGACAATTTTTGAAAAATTTACTGTACGAATATCAGTGGCCGAAGCTGATGTTTGAGTGGCTGTTGCTCCTGGCAGAGCTACACCATTTTTCAGTAAATTTACAGTAATTGCGCCAGCGGTTGTGCCAGTAATAGCACCAGTACCTGTAAAAGAAACATAGTAAAAACCTGGACGTTTTAGAGTAAACGAAGTAGAACCAGCAGAATGAAGCACAGTACAACCAGTCAGGACATCATTTGTTGCGAAAGATAGTAGTCCTTCTGGCGCTATGGTTTGAGAAGTATTTGTATAACTTTCAATCATTTTATTACCTCCGATACGAATTTGTACTCTCGGTAATAGCTGTTAGATGCCGCAGCCGCAATTGTAACTAGAGCCGCAAGTGCCACCTACTGACTGATAAGGGCTGCAAGTAATATACGCAGGCTGTGGAAATGGACGTAACGTCCCAATAAGAGTAGCGTTCTGAGTCTGTTGAGAAAGCTGGAACTGCGCATTCATTAGGTCTCGGTCGCGGTCGGCTAGTTTTGTCGCGAAGGTCTTGCATCGTATTTGCGTTGATTAGCGCACGAGTTGCTTCACCTTCAGCATGGATGGCAGTTGTAATTTCGCAGGTATTCTTGTAACCTTCGGAAGAAAGTTCTCGAATATTCTGATTTGTTCGGCAGCAACAATCCTGCATAGCATACCGGCTATCTGCGATAGCAGACTGAGTGGAATAGAAGCCGTCTTTGATTGTTGCCTGATTGCCATAGAAGCCGTCTTTCATTCCGCTATTGATTGCATAGAAGCCGTCACAGACACCATTAGTAATACCACGGAGCTGACTATTGACGTCTTGATTGTTGAAGCCTTCAAAGAGATCGGAACGAGTTAGCGCGCCTTGAACAGCAGCGTCAGCATTTCTGTTACCAAATAGACCGCCATTTCCACCGAGAAGAGCTAACCAAACCAAATAGATAAAAGGATTGTTCCATGCTCCGCTCATACCATTATCGTTATCCTTTGTTAGGGCGAGAATATCGCCAGCAGATAAACCTTCAGTTCCCATCATTGTAATAGAAACCTCCTAAAATATATATTCCAAAAATAATTTGTCTTCCGGACGACAACTTATTTTAGGTTCAAAAGGAAATTTAAACCTTGTTCAATTTGTTCATCAGGTATACCTTGTGCGCGAGCCTGTTGAGCTAGTTGGACAAGGTTTTCTTTTGTCAATTTTGGTGCCATCTGACAAAAACGTTGAGGGTCAATAGGCGGATTTTGAGGTCGTTGCTGTTTTTGACTCATTTGTATCATCATTTGTAATGGATTAGAGTTCATTATTCAATTTTCCTCCTTTTAGCTGCTTTTTTAGTTCAGCTACTTCTTTTTCAAGAGCTGCCACCCGTTCATCAGAGGTTTGATTAGCGCGAGTTTCACATGGAGTTAGAGTATATGCCAGAAGCGTTGGCGCTCCATTCTGCATTGATTTCAAAAACATTATTGCTTCACTAGGACATAATGCTACTGAAATCCCTCCACCGACAGGAATATTAGCTATTTCCATAGAATTATTTATCATATAAACATTTCCCTGTGGTTGCGGAAAGAACTGTGTCGCTTGATAAGAGTTGGTTTGATAAGGATTATAACCTGCCATTTTTATTCCTCCTTTACTCCTTCTATATATAAGAAGCTTAGGAACTGATAAAATAAAAAGAAGAGACTAAAGTTGTAATAAGTTTGGTGAAAAGCTACAACTTTAGTCTCTTTTATTATATTAGTCCCTGATAAAAGGTAAAATCACTTGAAGATTTTCTGGTGATAAATTTACTTCTCCAAAATCTTCAATAGAAAATGAAATATCAGGTGGTGTAATCTCCAATGTGTTCAATTGTAGAACTTCGGATTGACATTCAGTCATTTTTTCTGGAATAACTTTTATATAAGTGCCATCCTCTGACCAAATAGGGGCTCCGTTCTCATCTTTCTGAGAATATGCTGTAATAATTTCTTTCATTTTATTTGTATAGAAATCTATTTCTTGGTCAATCGAAGAAAAAAGTTTTGTAAGTTTATATGAAGTTTTGATTGGTAAAGAAAGCTTTTCAAAAGCTTTTTTCTGCTCGTTTAGAGCAAGAATTTGCGACATTGTTAGATTCATTTTATCATCTCCTTTTGGTTTATTATATCAAAAAATAAAAGAAAAATCAAATTACCAACTGCCGCCATCAATAATAAAATTATTGATTGAAAGATTTTCCATATCAATGGTAGCCATACCGTTTGCGCTCAAAAAATATACCATTTTCTTACCGGTCGCCGCGCCAATAACCACAGCACCATCAACATAATCAGTTGGTTCAACAACATTTATTCCTAATTGGTTCCTTCTTATAGCAAAAGTTGGAGTGACGTTATAAACCAAATCGCTATTGGAATAAGAGATTTTTCTAGTTGTAATAGAAAGACCCGAAGGATAATTTGTCGTAAACAATGTAGTTATTTTAGCCCGAACGTATTCAAAATCTCCGGACATTGAATAACTGACAGATGAAGATTTTCCAGAAATAAAAGAAACCCAAGAAAAATTATGTGGAACCCACGCGATGCCAGAAGTTTGCTCTTGAAGGGCTCCTTCTGAATGTTGAATTATTATTGTTCCATCCGTGAGAGAACTTTGAGCTAGACCCAAGTCATTTATTTTATAATTGAAGGTAAATTTATTTGAAGCATACTGTAATTCTGATAATGTCAAATCCATAGCGATATGTTTCGCGCGAGAAAAAGGACCTACAACAGAGCTCGTTACTTCATTATTATAACCGTCATTTATTCTAACTCTGAACCAGCAAGCATTATTATCTGTAATTTCTTTTATTGAAGTACGCCCAATCCCATAAGAACTAAACTCTGAAGGCGAATTATAAGATGGCTCACCACTTCTAAAACAAGTTCCTTTTGTGAATAGATCCCAAGGGCCGGAGCTTGTTGCTCTTGAAACATCTATAAAGAAATTTATCTGAGAGTTATTATAACCTTTGATAGTGGGAGAGAAGCAAAGAACTAATGTTTCTCTAATAGGATTATCATTGAGAGGATAACTACTATTATTATATTGATATTTTACATTAGCTTTTTCAAAAGATATTGTCGGACTAGAATTGAAATTGACGCCAACCGAAGAAGTTCCTATAAAATCAAATTCTCGACCATACAGATTTACAATTTTTATTGCGCAATTCATCGCATATAAACCATTTTTGTTTGGAAAATTTTGAAATATTCCAGGAACAGTGCTTTTCTTGAAAGTGATTCTAACCAAATCTTCTGAAGCAGCTGCGGCTATTACCGGCTCACTAATTATATAGTAAGTTCCTTCATATACAAAATAAGCAGTGACACTTGAGTTCAAAGAAGTAATCGACCAATCCTTAAGACTTTCTCCGTCTGCGTAAAACTTTGTAAAAGTAATTGTAAAAGTATCATTTGCGCCGCCAGTATATACATTTAACTGAGTAGAAGAAGTCAAAATTGGCAAAATTGAAGAAATTGCTTTTGCCTCTACCTTTGTAATATCTGTAACTGAACTATCTTGATGGCGCGTGTCATATAACGCTGCACTAAGAGTATATGAGCCAGAAGGAATTGTATCAGCAAAAGTAGCATCATAATATATATAGTTCTTGTTATTATCTGCTCCAGTTTGGACGTCTAATACTTCAAGAGCACTGCCAGATAAGAAAAATCTGTTTTTATCTCCTACAAACGTGCTATCATAAGTATAACAAAAACGAATTTTATTCCAAAATTCATTTTCTTTTGTTCCACTAATATTTGAAAAATCAAACTGATTATATGTCTTTTGAAGTGTTGGGTAAGGTGCAATTGAAAGTTTTTTCCCCTGAATGGTATCAATAAATACTTCTGAAGAATTTTCTATTCCATCATTATAAACTAAAGAAACTCCATAACTAATTCCATAAGGGACATAGCTTAGAATAGAGATTTCTTTATTCTTCAAAAGACCTCCATCTATTCTTTGAATTTCGACTGCTTTATTATATAAAGTTGGCGAAGCTGCATAATTTTGATATTTTAGCTGGATTTTGAAGTAACCATTAGATTTAGAAGAATTACCACTAATTTTTATTTTTGTCGCGTATATAGAATTTGTAGAAAAAGCACTGTTTTTTGTGACTGCTGTCTCGGAAATCGTCACTGTTACGTTGGATAATATCGGTTTTATATTTTTTGTAATAACACAAGTAAAACTATCGCTATATTCTAGTCCATCAAAGGTGTAAAAGTTATAAGACTGCGAAGAAGCCATAAGAGGAAGTTTTGTTGAAGAAGTATATTGATTTTTAGTTGTTGAATTATTTAAGCTATAATATAATGTAGGCGTTTGCGAAGCATCATTTGAATTGCCAACAATAATTTCTGGATGACATTCTATATAAGTAGAACTATATAAAAGAGATACTGGGCCAGTCGGCGCGGAAGGTTTCTTATTTACAGTTATCACTGTAGAGCAAGCCACAAGCGCAGAATTCATTCCTAAAGAACCAATTGCTTGAATAGCGGCACGAATGGTCTGTCCTCTTTGTGAAGTTGATACCGGTAAGCTAAAAGTCCTTCTAATTGAACCATCAGCCTCTCTTGTCAAGTCTGTTGTTGTAAATACTTTGGAATAATTGCTTTCAGATGGAACTGCTCCTGAGGAACTAATTAGAAAATAAATTTTATATGAAGAGACAGTATTGCCTCCATTTCCGTCAGAAGCTGGCCACCAAGCCACTGTCATATTAGTAATCGTAGGAGGAATAATAGAGCCTTTATCCCAATAAGGAGTTCTAACATAAGCTCCAGAAGGCGCACCTACGTTAGATGTACAGGCAGGGAAAGTAATAACTCCATTCACAGATAGTGATGCAGGAGTATATGCTGAAGTCACTCCACTTACCCATTGCGCACTAGCAGAATAAGAAGTTTTAGAACCCTCTACCACAACTGTGGTCGTTCCTAGTATATTCCATCCAACTGAAGTCCAATTGAAAGTTTTGTATATTTTATTGCCAGCTAGTATGTAATAAGCAGAATTTGTGAAATTATTATAAGAGGGCGCAGTTCCATTATACACTTTCAACGTAAGGGTAATAGTGGTAGAGGTGCCTTGAGTGTATGACCACTCAAGGCGCGCATACCAGCCCCTACTCGTCTTTGCGCCATCAAAATAACCAGTAGTTGCCATTTATATCTCCTTTTATCCAGCAATCGCATAACCTGCAACTGCGATATCAACAATATTCGAACTTACATCAACATTCTCATTGGTATAAACATAAACATCATAGCCCTTAGCAACTTTTTGGTAAGAAACATAAACAGTATTTATGTCTCCCATAAGAACATTGTCTCGTAAAACTGTTTTCTTATCAAAAATTGCCTCTTCATTAGTAAATGAAGCAATTCTCTCTCCTACTATAAAATCAATTTGTTCCTTATCTCCAGTAGAAAAATCAATTTTTGAAAGAACTTGTGTATTACCACTATCAACCGAAATTCCCTTATAAAGAGAAGTCCCTTTCATAATAAGAGAAGCATTTTCAAATTGAGTTTGGAATTGAACCATCCGCGCGCGATTGCCTGAAAATTGAACGCCCTCATCTTCAAAGGAAATAAATTCAATTCCATTTTGAATGAAGCCATCAGCACTAATTCTAAAGGTTTCTTGACCACCATTCTCTTTATTATTTTCATCAAAATTCTTCTTGAAAATAATACCTGCGGCGGTATCATAGATGGTCAGGGCTGCAACGCCATCACTTTCCTGAGTTCCACCATGAATGCGCGCAACATAGATATCTGCACCTTGAATTGTTGAATTAGTAAGAATTGAACCTTCAAACACACCTTGGCGTGCAAATAAATTACCATTATCAGTTACAAAAAAAGGAGCATTCTGGATAGAACTTTCATCAAAATTACTTGCACCAGCCCAAATAACAATTTTACCTTGAGTTGTGAAGCGTGCTTTATTAGAGAGTATTCCACTCAAAGTATTGATACCAGCATAGGTGTCTGCACCAGTTTTTGTTGTCAAAGTGCCTTTTAGAAAAACATTATCACCATAAAGACCAAAACCTGAAACATTTTGAATACCAAGAGAAGAAAGATTACCCAAGAAAAGGCTTGGAGTATTATATTCTAGAGATTTGCCATCTTCGCCAAGCTCAGGCTCAACAAATGAAAAACCACTTCTAAATAGATGAGCATCTTTACCAAGACCAGCCGGGTTTGGATTTACACCAATAAGTAATTCATCTGATAGGGATACAGCTCTACCATCCACCCAAGAAGCTGAAGCTAATTTTGTAATTGCTTCTGCACCTTCAACATTTTCTGCTAAAATAACTTCTAAGCCATTTTTATCAACAATATAAGTCTCAATGGAAAAACTTCTTTCTCCAACAAAAGTTATACTAACAAAATCTCCTTTTTGGAAAAAGCTATTTTCTTCATCAAGCGTAAAAATATTTCCCTCTCCTACTCCATGACTTGTCGGTTTGAAAATCATAAGGCCACCAACAGTTTGAATAGAAGAAGTTTTGAAAATTACATTTTCAATTGTGCCACCTTGAGCGATGACATTTCCAAAACGAGCCTCGTCTGGAGTAATTCCCCAATTCTTTCCACTGATAGTTGAATTGATACCATTGAAAACGAGAGAGCCAAGAGTAAAAATTCCAGTGTCTGTTAGTGAAATAATTGGCTGGCCATTTTCATCTTTGATTTCAATAAATTTATTATCATGGATATCAGGATTTTGAAGAAAAGCGTTACCTAACTTGATATAATCTTTGATAACCGCGCCGACACCTAATTCAATGTCGCGCGCAACAATCTTGCCTTCGGTTCCTTTTAAGACTATGTTTGGTGAACCATTCTCATCTTGCCCAAGAGAGTATAAAAGATTTTCTTCAATTACAAAGCCACCAATTGTACCAGTCGGCGCGCGGAGCTCTCCACTAAAATAACCACCAGCACCCTCTAAGTCACCAGTAATTTTCAGATTACCTTCGTCATCGACATAGAGTAATTTCTCAATAGTGCCGTCTACGCCAGTCTTTGTAATCTCAAAGCCACCATTTCCTACTGTCAATCCTTCATTGGTAATCTGAATGGAGCCAATTGTACCACCAGTCGCATTTATAATACCAGTAAAGGAACCATCAGTAGCATTGATAACGCCACTGAAAAAGCCATCTGTGGCATTTATAACACCAGTAAAGTTACCATTGAGGGCACGGACTGACCCGTCTTCGTAGACAATAAAAGCGTCATTGGCATTTATAACTTGCGCGAGACCACTATCATCTCTTTCTCCAAGTTTACCGATTGCTACTTTTAGACCACTACCCGTTGTCTCTACATTCAAACTATCCTTGAGCCAAAGAGTTCCATCACTATTTGTCTCCATGACGATCGCGCCAGTGGCATCATTTATTCTAATACCAAAGGTATAAGGATTCTCAGTGGTTCCATCTCCAGAGAGCTTACCAATACGAATACGGTCATTAGTACCATCACTTATATTGATATCTTTTTCTGAAGAGATTTCGACAAGACCTGCGCCATATTTATTTTTTAGAAAGAAACCCTTCCAAGTTAGGCCGAAAGAAGCATCATTCCAAATCTGATCTTCACTTGAAGGTTTATACTCACCAGAAGCATCTTGGATTGTAATATCCTTTACGCCATAAATACCATACTGGTCATATCGGACAAATTGGTTTGAAGTATATCCAAGTAAGATACCGTTATCTGAGACATTCTTTTTATAGGCCGTAATACCGTAGCTATCCCATCGAAAAGATGGATTGATGCCATCAAGTATTGTAATATTCTCTGTATTGATTGCCCCCGCGGTCAAATACTGAGTGGCAATACCTTCACCACGAATAGCATTCTTCCAGGTCAATCCGCCATCTGTTGTGATAAAAAGGCCACCGGCAGTAATTTTTGTCTGATTAGATGGATTACTCGCGTCGATGACTGTCAAACCTGTAGCATCTTTGACTATTGTATTATTTTGAGAGCTGAAGATTAGCTGTTCATTGCGCGCGATACTCGATTGAAGCGTCTCATTATTGATTACACCTGTTCCTTCAACTACATCAGAGGCTCGTTGGTATTCACCCACTGAATATTGAAGAGACTGAGTCGTAGCTGTAATCCTCTGGAAAAGGTCTTCAAATTGAGTTTTGTAATTTTGAACTTTGAAGCTATCTTTTTCGGGGCTATCAAAGTTAGAAGTGATTTCACTAATTAGAACTTTCTCACGATAAGGACTTCTTACTTTTCCACTTTCGGTGGCAATATAAGTATATCCAAAAAATTCAGTGTCTTCAATATAGCTTATATCACCAATTCTAAAAACTTTGTTCTTGAATTCATCAAGTGCGCTCAATCTTAGAACAGAAATATTATACGAAATTTGAGGGCGCGCGCTTGTATAAGCTACAGACTTTGCATCCAGATAATAAAGATTCTCATCTAAGTAGTTTTGAGAGGTCCAGGAACCTTCTTGAATAAAACGAGAATACTTTTCATAAAAGGCTTTATGAAGCGTATCTATTTCTTCCAAAAGCTTTGTTTGTCGGGCTTCTGCTGCTTCAATTGCTTTTTCAAGAGCGTCAACACTTTTCTTTAGATTTCCATAGATTCCTTGATAATCTGTCTTCTGTCCTTCTAAAGTTTTTAGAGTAACAATAAGAGTTTCTAGCTTTTCAAAACCAGGATGTTCTTTCACATAGCTAGTAACTCGCGCGGCATCATATGATAATAGACCTGCTAATCTAGCGATGTCAGACTTCGTTGAAGTAATCTGTTCTGTCGTCGAAGTCAAATACTGCTGATAAAGTTGAAGAGTTGAATTCTGTTTATCATGTTCAAGTTTTCTTGCGACGTTTTCTTCAGCAGACTTATAATATTCTTCATTCTTTTCTTTGAGGGAAGGATAATATCCAAGACCTCCAGAAGCTGAAGAAAGCCACAAATCTTTATTTGCTGCTCCACCATCTAACAATCCTTGGTTTATATAATAATCAAAATTGAGAATAAAGTTCTCCTTACAAGGGTTGTATTCTGATTGCGCTATTTCACACACACCGTTTTCTGCATATTGAGTGGTATTAGGAACAACAACAACTTTTGAAGTGATTTGATCTGAATTGATAGAACGAGAAATTGTTTTTAAGTCAATTCCATAAACGAATCCGCATCCGTTTTCTTCTCCCACTTCATTTTTGAAATAAACAAATTTTTGCGGTTTTCCATTTTCATAAAGAATTTTACCCGTATTCTCATTATGCTTTATTTCAAAACGAACCCAACACTCAAAAGTCTCGGCAACAGATTGTAAAAGATTGAAACGATTCGAATTTTTTCCAGTAATACTACGAATTTTTTCGTAAGTATAATTACCATCTGCGTCAATAGAATATTGAGGTTCTGGCGCGCTACTCCCAGACCAGTCAGAGGTAGCCTTCCAAAGATATTCTATATCTTTCTCATCAAGCACTGTTGTAGCGGAGTCAAAATAGCAATAAACTTCAGTTGCAATACTATTTTTATCCATCTCGCCTGGATTTATTCTTGTAGAATTGCCATCACTATCTTTGCCATAGACTTCTTTGAAGAACTGAAATTCTTCAATCCAACAGCTAATAACAGGAGTAATAAATAAACCAATATTTGAGGTTGTAATTTTAGAGCGAGGGATTGAAACCTGGCAAGTCATTGGATACTCAATCCAATCACCATTTTGAATTGCCGTTCCAACGTCAAAGTAATTGATATAATTAGCATCAGAAGTTGCTAATGGAATAAAGTTATTATCATGAGAACAGACTTTGGGGTCTATGTGATAATTAGTTGTTAGTTTTGCGCCACCAAGTGTCTGATACCCCTTCACGCGGAAAATGTATTTTTCGCCTTTCTGAAACCCACCTTCAATATACATGGAAGATTTTTGAAGGCCGGCATTATAGATAGTCTTTCCGCCTTGAAGACCCAAATAGGTAGTAGCATTATAGGACTCTATATTACTAATATCTGTATAAGGAGGGTAAAGTTGCCAACTCATCCCCTCACCAATCCAACCTGTAGTGTCCTTGAACTCTTTATTATTGACAACTAAATTCAAAACCACTGTTGGGTCGTTATATTCTGTAGTAATATATTTATAAATTTTCTTTCCGGCGTATCCTTTATAGACATAACAATATCTGCCAACTAGAGAACTATACTCTTGTAGTGGCGCGCGGATTGGTCTATCAGCACGCCAATCTGATAATGGTTGAGTGTTTGGAATTGTTAGAACGGTAGTGGTTCCAAATTTTAGAGTAAAAGTTCCATCGTCTGTTACAGAATAAATTGGATTTTTGAGTAATGAACAATCTAATCCGGTAAGATGAACACTATTATCTTCTTGATATTTGGCATAATTTTCATCTTCGTCATAGAAGAATTGAAAAATTTGAGGATAAGGAGTTTGAGTAACAGAATATGGCACAAGTATTTTTTTACTAGAAGGAATTTCATATGTGTCTTTTCCATTACTCTTATAGACCGTAATGGCAGTTTGAATTTGGACTAAAAAAAGTGGTTCTTCAATTGTCTGTTGAACAATATCCTGTCCTTCAGATGCTACTTGCCAGTCTGTGCCTTCTAATATTTTTGCTCCTAATTCCTGCGCCGTTCCTTGATTATTCTCAAGCTCATTATCAAATTCTAAGTTGAAACCAGTTTTGCTCAACTCATTTATATATAAGTCTTTACAAGTATAAGTAATTGATTTACCAGAGCTATCTTCTTGAATTGACTTGATTACGAAGTCATACCATTGTCCTTTCCATAAACACTTTACTTTCCGTTCGTTTACTAGAAGTTTTATAAAAGGATTATCTTGACGCTCTCCGGTCTCTGTATCAATATAGGTATAGTAGACTTTGAAAGTAAGAATATTTGTTCCGTTGATATTTTGAATCAACTTTGGCTCTATTACACGATATTCTGCTGTCATCGTATCAGAGCCAATAATGCCTAGAAGTTGTTCTTCATAATGCTCTGGGACAGTATCAGTTGCCGGAACTACATAATCTTCCCATAAAGAGATTTGATAAATATCTTTTTTCATTCAAACCTCCTTAGTAATAGATATAGTCGTATAGTAATTTCCAACAAGAAGAAGTGCCAACCGAAATAAAATTCTTTTTCTCTGACTCACTTGCCATAGGAGGAATTTTGAAAAAAGTTCCGCCGGTCATGAATTTATTATAAATATTTCCAGTCTTTTCTCCATTTGTATCCAAACCTTCTATTAGGTTTGTTTTTGAATTTACCTCAATAAATTCATCGCTACCTTGCTTGGCAATGGCTGAAAATTTTAGCATTCCAACCCCATCCATATAAATGTCAGTTGGGACATTAGGGAATATATACCGCGCGCGCCAGTCCATTGGTAGGTCGCCAACATTATAAACAGGAATTGAACTACCAGTCAAAGTTGGCGCGGTTTGTGGTAAGCGACTTGCCGCAGCCCATTCATCCTTATTTTCAAGTGATGTAAGATTAGTAGCACCAAGAAAAAGTGCGGTGCTCTTGGCATAAGGATAATAAGCAGTAAATTGAATTGTGCCTTCGCCTTTATAAATGCGTTCTTGCCCAGTTTTTCCAAAGCAAATATACTTCAATTGCGGCTGGCCTGTAATTTTTACCATATAATATTTATATGGCATTTCATCAAATATAAGCTTACCAATCTTTTTTTCTCCAAAAATCTTTCGGAGATTACTAATTTGTTCTTCTTTTAGACTATCAAAGGCAATAGAAATAGAAAAAACTTTTGATGTGTCATACGAACCAAAATAGTAGGTTCCATCTCCGCCCGGAACTTGGACCGTCAAATCCTGAGAAGTGGGAAGCAGGTAATCAGCATACCTGCTTCCATCACTTACTCTCATAATCCCAAGGTCGGAGGAATGATGACCATCAAAAGAGAAGCCAATGAAGTCTCCGCCTAAAACGCCCATCTATTTTTCCTCCTTTACTCAATCTTTTTATAAGTTGCTTTATCCTTGGTTGCCTCGATTTATCTGATAAAACTTATTGTGTTGACATTACGATAAATGCTGTCTTCTACAATTTGTTCCTTGACACGGCGCGCGAGTTGGTCAACATCATAATCAGAAGCAATTTCATCAACAGAAATATTTATATCATAATAATTATCTCCGCCATTATTTGAAGTTCCAGCATTTTTGACAGCAGAACTCAAAATATCCTTGAGAATGAGGAAGTTTTGAGTATCTTTAGCATTGAGAACTAATTCTGGATGAGATTTTGTTCCATCAAGCCAAGCAGGCCCGGTGAAATCAGCTAAGCCACCAGTCTTATATGCTTTTACATCTGTTTTCTTGAACCAACCAGTTGAGCCAGAAGAAGCTCCATGCCAACGAGCAAGCCAATAATCGCCAGATTCACCAATTGCTACATAGTAAGGGTCATTAGCAAAATATTGCCGCTGAGCCGAGCCGCCCGGATATGGATAGATAGGAGCACCAGTGGCATTGAATGTGCTGCCAACAGAAATTTCTTTCTTCTCGGCTCCACCAGATGAACCGGTACTGCCCCCTCCTGGTGTTGGTGGTGTAGCATAATCAATCGAACCATAGGTAAATTGATTTTTATTAGAATCAAAATCAATTCCATTATAAACATTGCCATTACTATCTTTCCATTGCTTCCCATCATAAGTCAATAGAGTTCCATCTGGTAGAACCAAAGACTTGTCCACTTGTTCAGCTTTATACATGTTCCAGTTAGCATAGCCTTGGCTGGCAGCGATAATCGCCTTAGAAATTTCTTCTTGCCAATTTAGCTGGCCGAATTTACTTAGACCATTCCAGCCTTCATCAGCTTTGAGGAGTTCCCATAATTGAGCTGCTTGATTGAGAGAACCATCTGCCGCGAAGCCTTCATTTATCAATTCATAGGCTCTATTCCAGAATTCGCCATTCTCAGAAGCATAATCAAGTTGAGCTTGCATAAGTTCAATTTGCTTTTCACGTGCCTCTTGTGCATCTTGATTTTGTTGAGTAAGGCGTTCAAGCTGTTGATCAACTAAACTATCAGAATAATTTTCCCGAGCGTCGCTCAATTCCTCTTCCAATTTTTTGATTTCTAAAGCGTTGGCGTTTGAAGTATCACGTCGCAAGAAAGCTAAACGAGCTTCTTTCTCATTGATATCTTCTTCTGTTTTTGTATTATCTCGAATTTGACGCTCTAAATCAATACTTTCTTGAAGATTTTCCAAAATTTTAGAATTTGAATCAGCAATACTATCAGATAAAGATTGGTACTCGTCAATAAGCTTCTGTTGAGCATTTACAAGAGCATCATAGACACTTTGTTCAAAATCAAGATAATCAGACATTTGACTTTTGCGTAACTCATCAAGGGTATCTTTCATATCTTCAATTGTTTCATCTGTTGTTTCAAATTGATCTTGAAGTTCTTCTAACCGACTGACATAAGCCTCGACAGCAGAACCAAGGTCATCATCAGTAATCATATCAATAGCATCCCAATCAATAATAATACGATTTAGACTTTGGTCATATCGTGCATATTTTGTTGCTCCGGTCTGCGCGAACGTCTTACGATTTCCTTCACTATCCGTATATTTTTCATTACTAATCGCATCAAGCTGTCCCTTACGACCCGCACGCAGTTTCTCTTGAAGCTTGATTTCTTCTTCAAGAGACTTGACTTGAGCGTTGTAGTTCGCACGAAGTTCTTTGAAAGTCGAACCTCTGCGCTCAAGAATTCTGTCATACTCTCTTTCAAGTTTTTCGCGCTGACGTAGGGCCTCATTGATTTGTTCTGTCAAATTATAAAGCTTATCATAAGGATTCTCCCAAACAGTATCTTTAGAAGAACTTCCTCCTCCTCCGCCGCCTCCGCTAGAAGAACCGGAGTATCCAGAGCCGCTATAATTATTTTTTGTGCCAACTGCCTGAACAACTTTAGGAATTTTTACAGCAGTAAAACCACCACCCGTATATGCCTTCTCAAGACCGGCATAAGTAGAACTCATTGCTAACGAAGTAGGAAGAGTAACCCACTGCCAGGCAACAGTATAAGTAACAGTTGAACCTGTCAAAGACTCAACAATCCGCGCGGCCTCAGCCGCTGTGTTACCCGCAAGAATTAGTTGTTGAACTAATTGAGATACATCAGCAGTGCCATTGACCTTGAACTCGGCTTTTACTCCATCTAACCCGTCAAGCGCACTTCTAACTTGCTGGAGATTAGTATCAAAATAAGTCAAATCCTCAACCTCTTTCTGAGTAGCTTCAGAAATCTTCTGTTGAAGGGAAATAAAAGCTTGTTCGCCAACTTCTCCGCCTTCGGTCAGCTGAGAAATCAAATCAGCATTTTGCTGGATGAAATCTTGAGTAAAATTCTCACCAAAGACTTGGCGGCCTTTACTCTCAATTTTAGAAAGAGCTTGCCAATAATCGTCAGCAGGAGTCTCACCATTGGCCAAAGCTTCAGTTCCCTTATCAAAAGCATCCTTTACGTCTTCAATACCTTCACAAAGTTTTTTGATTTTTTTCTCATTCTCTGTATATCTGACACCTTGAGTTTTCATCATGTCAGAGTTGGCTTCGCCGTTTTCTGTATTAGCTTCATAATCATCCGTTAGTTTTTCAACGGTTCCGCTCAGCTCGCGCGCGTTGACAATATCATCAAGAGCATCTGTATTTCCTTGTAGGAGGAGATTTTGCGCGTCGGTGTTCCAAGCAGCTGCCTGGTCCATATAACTCTGATAATTTTCTACTTGAGAACGATTATCAGCTAAATTCAAATAATCTGGCATATAGGCGCGATATTTAGACATAACTTCTTCCGTAGAGGCACTTTTGTCTAATTGAAGAACATCTCGAATTACATTCGCGTCAAGTGTCGCGCTAGCTTCTCCGCTTAGAATTCGATTTTTTTGCTCATCAGAAATCCCTTTCCAAGATTCCTCTTGATTGAACATTTCTTCAACATATTCGCCCTCACCAATTGCTTGCTTCAAAAGCGCTAAAGTATTCTCAATGGCGGCTTGAGTGTTCGCGCGCACTGCTTCGGCCAGGTCGTCCATAGTAGAAGTCACTGGAATAAATTCCTGACCTGTAAACATAAAATCAGAGTAACCAGCAACACCACTAGATACAATTTGTTCTAGTTCGTCTTGAGTAATGCCTTCGGAACGAGAGTGGGAAGAAATCTCATCTGCTAAGTCTAACATCGAAGTCAAATCAGACATTGTGGTTTTCAAGTTGACTTTTTTAGTGGCTTTACCTAGTTGAATAAGAGCTGTCTCAAAATTATTGAGTTCGTCTCCAACTCCAGGAATAAGTTCTTTTATATCAGAAATTGCTGCTTCGACACTGTCATAGTCAGAAAGGTCGGTCATTCCAATAATATCTTTGATTTCTTCCTCATACTGAGGATTATTAGAAATCAAAGCTTCAAGAGAATTTTGGAACAAATCAACCGCTTGCGCGCCATTTACCCCCGCTTTAGCATAAAGAGTTGCCAATTGTTCAAGATATTTGGAGTAGGTTTGGAAGTCTTTATCTCCCATCAAAGAGTTTGCTTTTTCTACTTGATTTTGACCAATAACATTAGCAGTAGTTGCTTCCCTTTCCTTAAACTGTGAAGCAATTGAAGCAGCGTCCTGTGACCACTGATTGAGAAGAGCCGTCCAATCATCAAATCCAAAAGCTTTTGCCATTTCATCGGCATTAGCATATCCCATTTGAGATGCCATTTCCTGCAAGTCAGCTTTTGTAAGTGGTTTTTCTGCTTGAGCTCGCGTTAGGCTAGTTCCACCAGCAATTCGTCCAGCAATTTCATCAGCTAGGCCTTGATTTTTCATTGATGTCAACTTATTTAGAATTGGAATAGCTTCTTCAACTTGGCCATTCAAAACTTGGAATTGAGCTATATAATCCTTTATACTGTCAATATCAATGCCCTCTGAACTTTGACCTGTAATGGCTTCATAAACTTGACGGTAAGTGGCGTCACTTCCGGTCAAATCCATAATACTTGTATAACCTTGATCTTTCAAGTCACGAGCCATTTCAGAAATTGTCGTATCCAATTTATCACGCGCGGCGTCTATTTCAGAAGCAGTCTCATCCAGGTTAAACATTTGAGTAACCATACTCCAACGTTTATTAGAAGAAACATCCCCCGCTAAAACTCCCAAAGCATTACGGTAATTTTCTTCTTGAAGACCATAAGCTACCATATCTTTATTATAAGAACGAGTAATATCTACTAAATCCGCCATTTGATTGACAGTAAGGCCAGTAATATCAGCCAATTTGGAGAGTTCTTCCCCTGCGCCTCCAGCCAAAGTCTGAAAATCTTCGGCTGTCATATCTGGATTTTCTTTGAGATAATTTGAAAAAGTTTTTGCTGCTTCGGGGTTTGTGGTAAAATTACGAGTATATTGGTCATAAGACCAGAAGTTTTGTTGATATGCTTTTTGAGCAATTCTTCTCTGATTGGTTGTTTCAGCATACTGACTCGTAATGGATAAGGCTTGAGCTCTACGTGCTTGCTCTTGTGCAATATCTGTAACCTTCTGGATACCTTCCTCTGAAATTCCTAATACACCATTTTCAGAAGTCAAATAAGATGCTAATTGAGGATACTTATCCAAGAGTTCCAAAACTTGATTATTTACATCAAGAAGTGCATTTTTCCATTCTGTAGTTCCAACTGTCAAATCATTGATTTTATCAACAGATTCTCCATATTTGTCAAAACTTTCAACCAAATTGGAGTAAGCTTGTTGCGCTGCTTGTGCTGCTTCTGCTGCCTTCTGGGTTTGCTCTGCTAAACGTTCTGTCTTTTCGGCTTGAGTCTCTGGAGCAAATTGTGAAAAAATTTGAATAAGAGAAATTACAGCAGAAATAATTGCTGCAATCCAACCAATAATTGGAATATTTTTGATAGCAACAGATACACTTTTAGCGCCAATTATCATAGCAGTTTGAACCATTGTAATAACTGGAATAAGACCCATTAGAGCAGTAGCTATGCCGCGAACGATATTGGCTGCTTTTTCCTTTCCATTATTATCAAGAATAGTAGCCAGTCCCATCAAAGCACTTGCTGCCACTCCTGCCGCGATAGCCATTGTTCTAAAATCTTTGTCAGTCTTTGATACAAAAATACCCATTTGCTGAGCTTCTTCGCCAGTCAATTTTATCTGGATTCCAGCTTTTTCAAGAACAGTTATTGCTTCATTGTATTTCTTTGTATCCCAAAGAGAAGAAAACTGTGCTGAAAGAGCTTTAGAAGCTTCATCGCCTTGCGATAGAGAGTTTGTAATATTCTGTTTGAACTGCGTAAGACCTTCTGGCTTTGCATTTGAAAAATCAAAGTTCCATTCCTTACTTTTGAAAACAGTTGTCAAATTTTTTGAAAAGTCGGAAATAATATAGTCTGTCTTAGGCAGACTTTTGTTCTTTATTGCATCTGAAAGCCCAGAAAGAAAATTCTTTCCCGTTTGAAGTCCAGCTTTTTGTTGAGTAGTTTTTGTTCCAAAAATATTAGAAAGTATTCCACCCTCTCTTGTGTCCACCATATTCCCGATAAGAGAGCTAATAATAGACTTTCCTAGCTTCAAACCACCAATTGCAGCAGTAATGGATATAATTGATTTTATAAGACCATTCCCGCCAGAAAGTCCATCAATAATTTTATTGATTATTTGAAGCAAGCCTGTTAGAACATCTACTGCGGTTTTTATGACTTCATTATTAGAAAGCCCCATTACAAATTCATCCCAAGCATTTTTCAACTTTGAGAGTTTCGTTTCAAGACTTTCGAGTGTTTTTTCATACTGTTCTTGACTTGCACCAGCACTATTATTCGCTGCGTTTACCAATTCCATAGTTTTGGAATAGTTGGAAATCATTGCAATGAATCTTGATTGCTTAAATCGACTTTTATAAGTTTTTTGACAATATTACTTATCTAAATAACGATATGATAAACCATTATGGCATTTACCATTTCTTCTAATGGTATTTCTCATTGAACCAGGCAAAATTCCAATCTCCCGCGCGGCGACAGAGGCATTAGCAAATTTTCTAAGCATATTACCTGCTTCATCAAATTCACCAACTTCTCTAAAGCCCCACGCATTAGTTTCTTCTGAAGCCTTAAGCATATTTTCTTGATGAGAAATTTCCTCTAAATTACACAAGCGATTATCATGCTTATTTCCATTTATATGATTGATAACCATTTCATTGTGTTTTTCACCATTAAAAGCTTCCCAAACTAATACATGACCAAGAGATGACCTATTATTTATCATATAACTAATATACCCACAGTCTAATGCGGTTCCTTTTAGGACTTGGCCTCTTTTACCTTTTATTCTTCCTAAATTAGAAATGCCATAACCAAGATACTTCTTCCAAACTTCAGAGCATAACTCATCCTCAGTAAAAAAGTGTTCTTGAATTTTAGGCTTTTCAGGCGTTTTCTCTAAGTGAATATTATTAGCATTTTCTTTAGGAGTTGCCCATCTCAAATTTTCGATTTTATTATTTAGCCTATCGCCATCTATATGATCTACCATTGTCGCATTTTCTTGCTTTGAGAGAAAAGCTTCAGCAACTAATCTATGGACTGCTTTATTCTTTTGCTTTCCATCCCAACGAAAATTGATATAATTATAAGTATGAAGAATAGAGCCTTTTAGAAATTTACCCGTTCGTAAATTTCTCACTTTACCATTTTGACTTATCGAATAAGGAATCAATTCTCCATCTATTTCTATTTGTTTTTCATCTTCTGTCAAAAAACCAGTATCAATTTCGACTATATTTTCTCGCTTCTTCCTTTCCACTGTTTTACCAGCATTTGTTGTGTTATTTTCTCTTCGTTTATTCCAAACGTTTTTAGAATTTTCTTTATTAGTAATCCATTCAAGGTTATCAACTCGATTATTCATCTTATCTCCATCTTTATGGTTTACTAAAGAAGTACCTTCTGGCTTTTCAAGAAAAGCCTCGGCTACAATTTTCCCAACTGAACGACCCGTTCCTTTTCCATTAACATTAAGTTGAACATTACCTTTGTTAATTGTCATTACTCGTCCAGTTTTACTATTTTTAATAACACCTTCATCACTAACTGTATAAACAGTTTCAATTCCATCAATAAAAATTTGCTTTTCCATATAATTCCTCCTATATATTTATATTATAACACATAAAGGAGTAAAAGTCAAATTTCCAATAATAGCTATGAAACGAGTCCTCTCTTTCGGTTTGCCCTACTCTACTTGCTTCGCGCGGCATTTCAGCCGCCTTATTTCAATTGCGTTCGATAGTCTGTGAGCGTTCCTCTTTCTATTCAGAGGCTTCGTTGCGGATTGTCCCCTCTTAATGATTTTACCATACCTTAGTCATTACCCTCGCCATATAGTATATTTCTACCTATACTTGGCTATTAAGAAGTTAATAGATATTCCCGCAGTTAAGAGGATTTTTAGTTATCTGTATTATTAGGCCGCAGAAAGCAGTGGACAGCGTCGTTTAATTCGTCTACTACCGGCCGCCATGGTGCTTATATATCTTTGGGTTGCTATGTCTAAACTATCCCATTTTTTAGACAAATTTAGGAAAACCTGGTCTAATCCTTCTTCGCCAGTGAAAAACTTCGTCATATCAACACCAGCTGTACGAAGGGCTTTTTGAACTTTATTTACATTGATTTCTTCACCGTTATCATCAGTGCCAGTAATTTCACCTTTTGAATAGAGGGATTTGACTTCTGAAAAACGACCTATAACAGTCTTGAGAGCCGTACCAATAGTCTCGGCTGACTCGCGTGTCGTTTCAATGCCTTGTGCTAAGAAAGCCGCCGTCGTCTCAAATTCCATATTGACATTATGAGCAATAGATGCAGTCTTTGACATAGCCGTAGAAAGTTCTTCCACATCAGATGCTGTGATTGCAGCTAATTCAGAGTAAACGTCATTGACACGTTGCGCAGAGGCCTGATTCAATTCCATATTGAATCCACGGAGTGCGCTTGTCATTCATATTGTTCAAAAGTAATTCGTTATTTTACTCTTGGTTCTAAATATGAACTTACATCTTCTGTATAAGGAATACATATAAGTTTTATTCCCCTCTCCTCACAATATTGCTTCTTTATATCATCATGCTTTTGAATTTTATCTGAATAATAAAAACTTTTCTTTTTATAATGTTGTTCGCCTTGATATTCAATCGCAATATTTAGGGCTGGAAGATAAAAATCAAAGGGCAAAGTCATTACGTCTTTACAGTCAGGAAATCTATACTCTCTTATATATTGAATTTGTTTTTTTTCTAAAAACTCTTTTATCTTTTTTTCTCCCAAAGAAATGGTTTTAGAACATTGTGGGCATCCTTTTGTTCTACTTCTCCACAAGCAAGTAGGAACAGAAGAAAAAATTTCTCCACATTTTTTACATTTTACATTTATTAAAGTATTATTTCCCTTATATTCAAGTAGTTCAAGCTCTCCATTAAAAATAGCGTCTGTCCTTTCTTGTGCTTGCACCAGTGATAGCTTATTAGCTATTTTTCTGGGCCTACAAGATGGGCAATTATGAGGATTATTGTTAAAATGATGAATCCATCTTTCAAAAATTGTTCCACAGTTCAGACATTTTACTTTAATCTTTTCACTTTTTTTATCCACTCTTATAAATTCAATAAGCTCAACTTCTTGAAAATCATCAATATTACGCAAAGCTTTTTGCTCTGATTTTGTCATATTTATTACTCCTTTATATTTCTATAAAGTTCAGACCATATCATTATCCCTTAAGGATATTTTCAGCTTCGATTTACTTAAATCTACACCCATATGGGTTGGTCGTTGAACCTTTTTCTTATAATAAGAAATTTGGCTGCTGATTGTCCAATACTTATCATTTTTACTACTCTCTTAAAGCCAATTCTTCACAGAATTGTTTAGTAGATAAGTCTCTAAGGAGATTCCAGCAATTCAAAAAATTGTTGCCCTAATATTACTATTAGGCGACGCAATGAAATTTCGCGTCGGTAGCATCTGCGGCTTCCATACTAGCGATACGAGCCATTTTTAGAGTTTCATTAGAAAGCTCCATTGAGTGCTGGAGATCAAGGCCTTGCTGAATATAGAGGGCAGTTGCATTATAAGTATCTTTGATAGCTACGCCTAGCTCATTTGCTTGTGCCGTAAATTGTGGTAATTTCTCCCACATGTCTCCGACAGAGAAATCAGAAACAACCGCGATCTTAGTCATCGCACTATCAAGTTCTTTTACTGTTTCAAAGGCAGAACGGATTGCTCGTTTGAACAATTGGACCGAATTAGAAATTGAAAAGAAATTCTTCAATTGGCCAGTTAGACGTTGAATATCTTTATCTCGGTCAGTTAGTTCTTGTAAATCTTGTCCCGCGGCTTGAACATTTCTTCCTAGAACCCTAAGTGGTTCGGCTCCTTCAGAACTTGCATTCCGAATATTTTCAAGAACTTGCTGCGCGCGAACCCCAGCATCGCTAGAAAAAGTTGAAAGTTTATCATTTAGTTCATCAATATTATTGATACTACTGAGGTCAATACCAAGAGATTTCCAATCAATACCGCTAATCTTTTCAAGTTCTTGGCGTACCTCTCCAAAAGCTTTTGCTTGTTTCTGCGGCTGCGTGTTATTGAAATCACTAAGAGCTTTCTTCGCTTTATCAATTCCATCAGCAATCTTTTTTGCTTCTTCTTCAATTTGTGCAAAACTTGGTTTAACAGCCTTTTCGGCACTTTTCGCCGCTGCTTCTAACTGAGGTAACTGCTCCTTTAGCGCGTTGTATTGCTTTCCAAGAGAAGTTCGCTTATCCGCACTAACTACATTACCATCTTCATCTGTTTTTAGGTATTTAGTTGGATTATTTCCGCCTTTTGCACGCAATTGAGCTTCTAATGAAGCCAGTTCCTTCTGCGCGTTTAGTAACGCATTAGTAGTTTGTTCGCGTAAATTATCAATAAATTGCGCTCTTTCAGCTTTAGAATTTGTTTTTTCTTGAGCGTTAGCTAAATCTTTTTGAAGACGTTGCTGCTCCTTTAGTCCCGCTACTGTAACCGAATTGTATTTCGTTCGCGCGCTAGTCAGTGCATCAATTGCCTTCTTATCATTTTTGAGAAGCGAACTATTCACTCCAGAAGAACTTGCAAGACGAGACAGCCTATCATAAAGTCTATCAATAGCATCGGTGCTTTTCTCAACTTTTTTTACATCAACAAAATCTACTTTATTACCATCTGTCAAACCTTGAAGCTTTTTTAGTTCGCTCATCAAAGAAGAAAAAGTATCTTCAAATTCACGATTTAAGCCTTTACCTAGACTTAGCTTACTAAGTTCATTTTGAATGATCTGAATTTTAGAAGATACTTTTTCTATATTGCCATCAAAGGCAATTTGTATTACTCTTTTTTCTGCCATTTCTCCCTCCCACATAAAAAATCAGCATTAGCGGAAAACTAATGCTGATATCACTTAGAAATCACTATCTATATCATTACTCAAAATATAGAATTCTCCTACATAAGAACTCCCTTTTGAACCCACTGGAACGCCTACCGCCGAGAAATTAGCAACCACCGGTGTAGCTTGCGCGCCCAGCCGAATAGATAAATCAGACATTAGTTTCAACTTTGGAATTTTGAAAAGTCCAGTTACAACTTGCCCGGTTGTATCGTCCTTTACTCTAGTTCTAGCTTCAAGTTCCACAAAGCCAGTCAATAAACGCTTACCCAACTGAATTTGAGAAGCACCATCCATATAATTATAGGTATATTGCGCTACCACTTCTGTATATGGATTTTCAATTTTTACTCTTTTTCCATCCAACCCAAAAGAAATTTTTTCTCCAGTTTTTTCTTCATATAAGAAGAGTCTTATTGGAATTTCTTTTAGATTGAACTCTCCATTCTCATCACTTTCTATTTTCTCGCTAAACAAGACTGGAATAGGGTCATCTTTCTGAAAGTCCACCAATTTTGAGTTCATCAGAAGAGCCAGCTGAGTTTTTGAAAAGACTCCTTGAGAAAATGAAAGAGGAAGTTCTTTTGTTGTTTCCCAATAGACATGTGCACGATTATCAAAGCCACCTCGTGCAGCTACAAAATTTTTTACTTCTTTCAAAGCTCCAATTTGAATTTTATCAAAAGTAGCAAGAACTTCTCCTTTTTCAATTTTTCTATTCCCAATCTCTATAGGATAAGTAGCTTTCAAATAGCATGGCTCTAATTCCTTGAAAGAAAATAAATCTACCATTTTATCCTCCAAAAAAGAGCGATGGAGGCCAACCTCCACCGCCCTATTTTCTCTATTCAGATTTTAGATATCATACTTGACTAGCTTCATCATTTTGCCGTTCTTTGGACGGAGAACCTTCATCTGCATATCAAAGACAGTGGGGTCGCCCTCAGCTTCCATTGTTAGAGTAACGTCAGAAAGCATCTTTGCCTTTGGAATTTGAATTTGGAAGAAGCTATCGTTACCAGTATCTTCACTGCGGCAGTAAGTGTCGCCAATACATGCATAAGTTCCGGGGAACGTCTCAGCATTAATAACAATTTCAGTATAGTCCTTGGTAGTAACCTTATCAGTGATATACACAGCGTCAGCACTCCATTCAGAGCTAGAAGAGCCAGTAGCCGTATAATAAACAGCGCTAGTAGAAACAGTATGCTTCTTACCAAGGCCTAGATCTAGCTGAGTAGGAGCAGCGCTAAGAGTGCCAAGCTTAGTTAGGTTCCAAGTACGAAGCACAGAACCACTAGCAGGAGCAGAAGCACCATCAGCATCACCAAACATGATTGCCATAGATTTAGCAGAGAAAAGAGCATCCTGAAGGTTTAGGGTGATTTCACGACCAAAATCCCACATAATCAATTCACTATTACCCTTGCCGCCACGAGCAGAATTGCTATCAGCTGTTTGCTCGACGGTTGAAATTTTTAGAGTATCCAGATATAGCGCAGGGGCGCCAATAGAACCGTCGTCATTGATATCATATAGAGTGAAGTCACAAACTTCCTTAATCATAACATTCAACAGGTTCCCAATCTGTCCGCATTTATTGTGACTAGATAAATGCTGCTTAGACTTTCGCCTAAGATTAGACTATATCTTCCTCCAATAAAATTGGAGGTCTTGCACAGAGAGCTAGGATTTTGCTCTACTTAGTCGTTGAACTTTCATCAATTATCCAGAAATATCCACCACTAGTTCCTTTACCTCTTGTAATTACTTTTTTTATTCCACTACCACTTGTCAATCCGACCGCTCGACCAGCTTCTTGAAGAGAACTAAATCTGTTTAGAATTTCTCCTGTCTTTGGGTCAATTTGGCATACAGGAATCGGGCTTTTTGAATTTTTGGGAATTGGAGGTAAATACTCTTCTTTTTCTTTTCTAAACTGAAAAAATGAAGCATGTAAAATAGTGCCGGCAAGTGCTCGTGTTATTGCACTTTCTGATATGTCCAATTCTTTCGAAGCATTAGAAATACTGCTATAACTGCCTACGTAGCTCCCGTTTTTATCATATACAAAAACTTTTGTATAATTTTTTCGAGCTAAATTATTTATATCATATCTTTCAATATAGCTATCCAAAAAAATCAAATTGTGAGCCTGTTTTCGTCTTTGCTGCTTCATTATTATACTGATTGTTTCAATAGGAACTCCTGTTTCCACTGAAGCCTCCGTCAAGCTTGAATAATGCCCAACATATTCTCCATTCTGCGCCGAATATACATAAACCTCTTTCTTTTGCCCCCCTTCTCCACCTTGAGCAATATTATATCCATTGGGGTTTCTTGTATTATATTTTTCAATATAAAAAATTTCTTTTTCGCCTAAAATTGATAAAGGGGCTTCTTCAATTATTTCTACCTGAAAATTCAAAAATCCATATTTATTTATTGCTCGCCAAAAAAGAGGACATTTCTTATACCCTATCCCAGAGACTAAATTTATAGCTCTCTTTTTCAAAGTTCCTATTGCTTTTCCAATATAACTCTTTCCAGATGGACTTGTGTATTTATAAATAAAACCATTCCCACTAGTAGGCTTTCTATAATATATTTCTGAATTGATGCTTAGCTGCTGATTGTCCATTTTAGACCTCCTTCGAGTTCACTATCTAACTATTTTTTCACTCTCACGCTTAGAATTACTTCTTACGTTGTAGTCAGTTAGCTTTAGAATCTTCCAGCAATTCACAAGATTTTTCCAATAAGAATTACTTCTTATGGTGGCATTTTATCTACCATAGCGACTTAGAATATCAGCCATTTTATAGCCTCCTATAAAAATTTATTCATCCATATCAATGTTTCTAACCCAATATTTGGGTTTTACTTTTTTAGCATCAGCGCCAGCAAGTAAGCTATCAACATCAAGTTGATATTTTTCTTTTTCTTGATAGTAACGTATCAAAATTGGAACTGAAGCATAACTCAACTCTCCAAGAGAAAGTGGATTTAGTCCAAAACCCATACAACAAAGTGAAGCCAATGATGAACCTAATTGGAGACCTTTTCCTGATTTTGCCTTCACTCTATCACGATAACGAGCTTTGGCTTTCATCCTTTTTAGACGCGGATCCTCATTTGGATTGGGAGGATCAATTTTCTTTTCACCAAGCATCGCGCGCACTTCATTCTGAAAATTGAAAAAATTAGAATCATCAATAATTTTCAAATCATCAATTTTTTCAATTTTTTTCAAAACTTTTTCAATGTCTCCAATAATAATTTTTTTCTGCTCATAAAGAAGCGTTATGGGTTCATGAATAAAAAAGAAAAAAGCATCATTGGTCAGTTGCCGCATTTCTTCACTATTATAAGCATTAGTAAATAATGTTTCAAAAGGCGACAACATATTGGCTAAATCTAATCCTTTCTCAGTGAATTTGTCCTCTATCTCCTCTTGAGACAAAGTAAGAACTCTTTTATATAAAGGAAATTTATCATTCCCAACTACATCTTTTATCTTGGGCGGATATATTTTACAGAGATTATCAAAATTTTTAGGGAAGCCAAGAAAAACTCTTTCATCAATCATATAATGAAAAAGAATATGTCATTTCGTAACAGGAAATTTCATCTGTAAAGAAATTAGCAGCAAAATCTCCACCATGAACTCGACCAAGACCATCAATATTCTTCCCGTTCAAAGAATTCTGAATTTCTCCCATTATACAAAATGGTCGAAGGTTCTCATCTTTGATAATCCATTGAGTCATAGGAACAAAAACTTCAATAGCAACAGATAAATCTTCAATTTGATTATTAGCATCATTTTGATGTCCATTCACCACTCGGATAGAAATCAAACTTTTTGCAGTTTCTTTCGGCCCCACACGAGGAACGATTTTTATCAATTCATTGAAAATTTCTTCCTGTATCTGTTTCTTTGATAAGTTCTGATTTGCTAAAGGATCTTTATCTGTATAATAAAGATATTTGAGAAGATTTTGATTTGATTGGAGTCTAGTAACAATTTTTTGAAGATAAGGCCCAATTTCTCTTAGATTTCTAATCATTTATTTCCCCTCCATTCAGCCAAAAGAAATCCTCATCTGTATCATTCTCTTGCTTCATAGGCGCGGGTGTCAAATCAAATTCATAAACTGGGTCAATTGTCACATATTCAACTCCTTCACTTGATTGAAAGTCGTATCCTGTTACTCGATAATATTCCTGAAAAGGTTTTTCACCGACAATAAAATAATCGTCTTTTTTTATGTATTGATTTCTTGGCATAATGAAGAAACTAGTCTTCAAATTCTCTGTATAAAGAGTATCCATTCGACTTCTTGAACGAAGTTCATCTATCAACATATTGTTTTCTTGACCATACATATAAGCCCAAGTATTTTGAGTTGAACCATCTCGCGCGGTCCAGGTCAAATAGTGAGTCATATGAAGCATAATATAACGGTTATATCCACTTGCTTTTATTCGTTCAAGATAATATACCATCCAAGGCTCTTCAATTCCATCTTTATTCGGTATCATAAGAACCGTTCCGTTTGGAATTTTTACTTCAATTTTTGTCAAAAGATAATGAAGAGCTTTTGTCTCATCTTGTTTATAGCGTTCAAAACTACCTTCAACATCGGTGTTATTGTATTTGAAAACTGTATAATAAACAGAACGAGAAAGATATAACTCAAATTGATGCTCGCGCTTCCCTTGAAGTCGTGACTGATAATCATTGCCATAGCGATTCAGTCGCTTATTATAAATATCATAATAGTTCATTAGTCTTCCCCAATAAAGTCATACAACTAAAAATTGTATTACGAAAATATTCATAACGAAGATAACGAAGCGAAGAAATTTTAGCCAGCAAAATATAATAGTTTATTGTGCGTAAATCCTCTGGAAAACCAAGAAGCTCAGTAATAATCGAATCAAGAAATTTTTCCCACTCGCCATTCTTTTCAAATTCACACAATAGACCAAAAAGTTTGCTCTTTAGCTTGTTGATATATCCTTCAGCAAATTCTTTTTTCATGACTGCTCGGCCAACTTACGATAAGCAAAGGGCCTCCGCTTTATAGAACGATAATAAATTGCTTCTAACTGCGCGGCAGCCTTTTGTTCGGTTTTTAGCATTTGATCAAACTTATCAAGAAGATTTGCTTGAGAAAAGTCTCTTTCCTCATAAAGAGGTTTTACATTTTCCCAGCAGAGAATGGTCCTATTGAGCCATTCTACTTTCATATAACAAGCTAAAATTTGAATTTCTTCATTATCTAAATCTTCAATGAAACCTTCGTTATTCCATTCAAGAGATTTGCGGGGGAACTTGAAACGAGTGACAGCGCCAGTTAGAAGTGTTTCTAAATCAGCCTCTAATTCTTCCTGCGACCATCCTTGCCACTCATCCTCTAAAATCTTTGACAAAAAAGCTTTATATACCGTTTGTAAAGGAGTCGCCATTTATTAGCCCTCCTTAGCCTGCCCATTTAGTTCAATCGCTTTTAGAATATCCTTTTCACAAGCTTCTTTGATGATTTGTGCTTTTTGAAAATCTCCTAGCTCGTTATAAATAGCATAATCAGATAGCGCAAGCATTTGTTCATATGTGAGCTTTTTGATAAATGCTTTGAACTCATTGATTGGCATAACCGTCATCGCGCGCTTCATTTGAGGCTCTTCTAGTGGAATTAGATTGACTGGCTCTGTAGCATCTTCTGGTTCAAGCCCCAGATCTTTCTTTACTTGAAGATCATCAATATAAAGCATTCCGCTTTCTATCATATAACGGAAGCCATAATCATACATCATTTCTTGTAAAAACTCGCTATCTACTGTAAAAGATGAGCCGCGCGCAATTAGTTCACGACGGAAATTCAAGTCTGGAATTTTTACCAAAACTGAACCAGAATACTTACTAATAATTTTTACCTTAGACATTATGAATACTCCTTTTACTCCAAAATTTAGAAAAAGATGGAGGAGGAGCTACCTCCCCCATCCATTATATATCGTAGGGATTTATCAAAGATTGACGTAGGGGTTCTCGTAAGTTTGCTCGATACCGGTATTTCTATAAATACCCCAGTTATGATGAGCAAGAATAGCACAGCCCATCTTCTGCTCAGCATAAATCTCGGTAGAACCATCACGGTTCTGGTAGTCACGAATTAGAGAGCCACCTTCAAGTCCAACCTTGACAACCTTCTCACCGCCAGCGGGAAGAACATAAGCAATCTGTGGGTCAATCCAGGTCTTCTCATTGCTCTCGTCAATAAAGGACTGACGAATTGGAACGACTGGACAACCGCGGAAGACGTTGATGTAACCAGTATTATGAATAGCATCAATATCTTGAGGATGATAAATGCCATTCGTGGTATTGGTAATACCAGAAACAATGGCGTCAGCACCCATCGCACCAATGAACTCAGGAGGAGCAAAAATAGCAACGCCATTGCCATACGCACGAACAACATTGACTAGCTTGACCATCTTCTCAGCATCCCAAGAAGTAACGTCAACCTTATTAGCAGCAGGACGAGCAGAGGCATTGATAGCTGCGCGGAGTGCTTTATAAACCTCATAATAGACAGCGTCAATTAGACCCTCATTTAGAATAGCCATGCATTCGGCTAGAGACTCAGCGCCATCAGCAACACGTTGTAGGTCAACAGAGACACCGCCGCCGACATTGTGCATAGCAAGAGTGAAGGTGTCAGAATCAAGACGGAAAGTCTCATAAACACCATTGATAGCAGCCTGAGTTAGGAACTTCTTGGCGCGTAGCTTGCCCTTGCGGACCTTGAACATAACCTTCTCGTTATTCTTCGTGATTTGAACATCAGCAAAAGCACCAATGGCATCAGTAACCTTTGCAGGAAAAATTTCGTTATAGGCCTTCATGACAATTTCATAAATGTCATAACGATTCTTCATAAACTGATTGTAGGAACCCATTAGCTCGCTAAGACCATCAGCGAAAGCGGCCTGCATATCAACTTCCTTATTGGCATAAGTAGCAGGCACAGTACCCTTTACGGCGTGAAGGGCAATTTCTTGTAGTTCAGCAATAGTCATTTTATTACCCTCCTATTACACATCTAAAACTTGTAGCTTTACGCCCTTCTGACCATCGGGCATAGTGCCATACTCAACAACCTTTAGCTTTAGACCAATGGTAGGAGCAGTGGCGGTCAAACAAACAGCACCAGTAGCATCAACTTTACCATAAACAGCAGCAGTCTTATATGTCTTTAGTGCAGTAATGAGCGCTGCTTCATTAGTATATTCTGTATCAGAATAGCAAATAGTGTTAGTATGCCACTTATCGCCAACAGCTGGATAACCTAGACGAGGTAGGAAGTCATCAGAGCCATTTAGCTTGAAGTTCTTTAGACCAGGCATTCTCTCGTCATACATATGCTCAGTAGAATAAACCAGAGCGAGAGGAAGAGAATTGTCAGTAGCAAACTTTACAGTGCGGTTAGCCTCGTCAACAGCAAGAATCATACCATTCTCAACTGGAACAGAAGCAAAATCGGCAGCATCGGGCGCGCACTGAGCCACGATACGTCCATCACGACGGAAGGCAACGTTGTTTAGCTCAACCTGGCCATAACCGTCGATTACTAATCTCTTAGTAGCCATTTTTAGTCCTCCAAAAATTTATTACTTTACATAACGAGCAAGAATCTCGTCGATGCCATTCTTCTGGACATCTTTGCGTAAATAACCATTATCCTTTTTCTCATAGAAAGAGAAATTTGTTTTCTTCAGTTCATAAGCTAATTCTTTATCTAGGTCAGCGACAGAATATTCTGCTGCCTTCTCACGATAAGTATCAAGAATTTCTTCAGAAAGCTTGTCCTTATACTCTGTGAAAACCGCATTCTTCTGTTCTGCTTCGATGGATAGCTTATACTGTTTTAGTCCTTCATTTTCAGCAGTTAGACTTTCAACTTTTTGATGCTCAAGTTCATAACTTGACTGAACCGCAGACTTCTCTGTATTCAAAGTTGCGATATTATTTTCTAACTCGGTAACTTTGAGTTCAAAACCAGAAATTTTTTCAGCATTTTCTTGCGCGTGCTCAAGATTTTCATTTACAAGCTCATACGTTCCACCATTGAGGTCGCGCAATGTGTCAAGAGTGGTCTTTTCCTTTTCAGTAACATCGACAACATAAACGCGAACTTTTTCACCAAGAGCTACACTATCAGTCTCATCATTTTTAGTATAATAAATACGCTCATATTGCGCATTTTCATAACTATAAGCTAGAGCATATTCGTCATATACATCACAAATAGCATAATCAATTGTCCAATTGCCTTCCTCTGTATAATTTGGATTGAGCAAAGACCAAAGAGCATCGATTTTCTGGCTATCAGACAACTTAAAATTCATCTGAGGCATTTCTTTTTGTCCTCCTTTGGAATATGTCATTTCAATCTCTTGAATTTTCTTTACAACTTCTTCAATATTTTCCTGTAATTGGAAAAAAGCCGCACCTTCAAAACATGGCTCAACATCCTTCCCTAATACTTGAAGTCCTAAGAAACATCCTTCGTCAAAAACAATATATTGTTGACCATGAATAATTTCTCTGTGGTATTGTAAGGAAGGTTCATAAAGTTCCATTGATTGTGCTTTACCAATAATATCGCTGGCTTCTTTATAAAGTGCAGTAAAAATTAGGACATCAACACAAGCATATGTGCGCACAACCCCATCCTCATCTTCATGTTCTTCCCATTGAAGATGTGGATTTTCTGGCACAATACCATAAATTCGTCCTTCAGAACGCCGTGCGCCATGGTCAGTAAAATCATCATATTCATAAATACCTTTGACTGGCGCGTAAGCTATTGTTGACAGAAGTTTCTCAGAAAACTCATCCGTTATATAAGTGCCATTGCGGTTGCCGTATTTATAAAAAATACGGCACCGTCCTTTTGAAAGCACGTCATTATACTTTTCTAATTTCCCATAAACGGAGACAGGAAACTCGAAATTATTCATCGGTCTTCACGCCTCCTTGCTTATTGATTGATTCTTCTTTCTGAATCGTTGAAGGAGCTTTTTGTTCTGTCGTTTTTGTGGGGCGTCCAGGGTCATTTCCAGCTGACTCAGTATAAGAAGAAGCAAGAGGAATTAGTTTATCACGAAGACCTAGCGCTTCATTTTCTAATTCCTTTATTCCAAGAAGTTCTCTTTGTCCAACACCAATCGCGATAGATGGCAATAGATAGCTATATCCAGCTTGCGCGAGCTTCATGGAATCAGTAATAAATTCAGATTGATTGTAATAAGTAATTGGCAGAATGGTATATTTGAAAGAGATATTCGTATTTCCAAAAAGTCCATTCACTAAATCGGTAACAAAGCGGGAAATTTTATTCATAAGTATCATCATAAAGGACATATCATTACGAATAGAATTGTCAAGAGCTTGTGCTCCCGTTGGTGAGAATAATTGCGCACTGACACTAGCTTCAGCATATACATTTTGAAGCATCTTTTCCAAATTATTAGAAACTGCATCTGAAGATGTTTTAGAAACAATTGAATCAACATCAGCATATGTAGTCAATACTGAGACATTCTTATTTCCAGCCATCATCTCGACCGTGCCAGCGTGCATTTCAACTGCTTCCTCCGGTTCAAATAGAAGTGAACCATCTTGAAGATGAGGGATTTTTTGAATTAGAATTTTTCTAATTTCGTCCAAATCTCTTTCTCTCTCGGTATCTACTGCTTCGTCATATTGAATTGTTGCGGGAATTGTAGAAAGAAAGAGCGGAGCACCATCTTCGATAAAAGAGAAACAAATTCCTAACTCTGAAGGCACCTTTACCCACGAGTAAGTTTCCCTGCCTTTTACATATCGACGATAATACTTACTAATTACTGATGGGAAAAGAGATAATTCTTCTTCTCTCTCTTCTTTATCAATAATTTGAGAGAAATAAGTAACATCAAATTCAATTATATCTCTGCCATATATATCCTTATAGCATGAACGAGCGAACTGCGCAGGCAAATCAAGAAGAACCAAATCATTCTTATCAAGTCTTTGAATGACGCCATAATAGCATCCGTCAATAAGTGCGCGCAATGCCACTTTTGTCTCGAATTCCTCCAGATGAAGCTTGTCTATATAATTCAAAGCATTATAATAACGTTTTTGAATGTGGTCGGCGGAGAGTTGTTTGCCATACGCCGGGACTGGCGCCAGCAATCCGGCCCCTTTCATCAAGGTAGCATAATACAAAAGAATTCTCTTATAAAGCCCATCCAGCGAAAAATAATTTCGAGATAAAATTCGTTGTTCTGCTAAAGAACCAGAACTAATAATTTCATCTATCTCCTTCAAGGAATATTTGCGCAATCTTCGAGAAGCTCGCGCGCCAGATAGATAATCATAGTCTCCATAGACCTCTCGGCTTTTGGCTACCATTTGTTCTCGCGCGCGGGAAAAGGAGGAAATATCGCGCGCGGTTTTTACTTTGTTTTGTTGATTTTCCAATTAGGTTCCTCCCGTAAAGAATACGAGTTTTCTTTTATTGAGACCTCGTTTCCTTTGTCGTTTTTGTTCTTCTTCCTCTATTTCTTTGATGCGCCAAAGGCCATAAGCAAATGAATAGTATTTATCATCTGGGAACCGAGTATTGATTGGTTCAAGGACGATATCATTGCCCGTTTGTTTTGCACGAAGGTTCCCCATTTCATTGAAAAGTTTTGTTGTATTTTCATGCGGGATAAGCCGTTCTGCACGCTCTTTCATAGACATCTTCTGGCCTTTTTTTGTGGCAAGAAGTGAAGCCCGCGCCTCTTGTTCAGAAATCAAGAAACGAACAAGGCCACTATTTAGACGAGCATAAGCGTTGCCATTGATTTTTGATTTCAATGGGCCATTTGCTTTCATTGAGTATAGAATTGGAATACAATTTTTTGGTTGAATTTTTTTATAATCATCATTATTGAAAAAGCCGTAAGCAGGAAGTTCACGCCCTCGGCCATCAATATGAGTTTTTATCATTTCGTCGGCTATTCCCAGACCTAAGCCATTAGTGTCAATAAGGACTTCGCGCGGATTATATCTCTCAATTAGGAGTTTTATATCAATTGCCTGTTGAGAGAAAGTTTTAGTTTCCGCTTGACGCCCTAGAACATAGATATTTACTACTGTTGAATAGTATTTGCCATTTACTTTATTGACTCGAAATACTGTTGCTACTGTACTATCGTGAATTCTACCAATATCTATCGACAGTAAGTAGAAAACATTTGGATCATCTTTATATTTTTGATGCCACTCTGGATTTTTTTTCTTTCTGTATTTAGAAAGTTTCTCAAAATCATACCAAGCTTCATTGCTTCCGCCTTCCCAAATTCCTAAAAACTCTGCTGCGAAAGTAGCTTCATTGTAAGAGGATGAGAATTTTTGACGTTCGACGAAAGCTTTGTCTACCAGGCCATGCATTGCGGGCAATCTATAATCAAGTCCCATCACAAAAGCGTGCGCCGGGTCAATTATAGCCTGTATCATTGTCTCACAAAGTAACGCGTAAGCATAAGACGATTTAGTGCCCGCAGAAGTACCACTAATCATTTGCTGATTTACAGCTTCATATGGATTTACAAGGCCAAGCGCATTACGACGGGAAACATTCAATTGAGGAATAATAATTTCACTAACTGCGTCTTCGTCAGCATCACGGGTTTCGTCGAGGAAAATTGAGTGGCGTCGCAAACCGCGTGAAGAATCTGTTCATTTACTACTTTATGTCTCCATAAAGATTAGACTATATCTTCACCTCATCGAGGTGCTTTCCTTTTCGATTTCTCTACTCTCTTTACGAGATAGTCGTTGAGCCAAAATTTTATCTATAATGTCAAAATCTGTATAAGGTATTTCCAGATAGTCAAATCCATGTAAAAGTGCTTGAGATTTTTTCCATCTATCAACTTCTTGTTGTTCTTTCAATGTTCTATTGAAAAAAGGTTCTTCTTGATAGTGTTGCCTCCCCATATATTCAATCACTAAATTTTCTTGCGGCAGATAAAAATCATATCTTTTTTTCTCTGACCAATCAAAGCTTTTTTCTCTTTCAACTTGTATGTTATTATTCTTGCACCAATCTAAAATTTTACTTTCTCCTTTAGAAATTTTCTTAGAACATTTGGGGCATCCGTATCCGCTTCTAATTTCATGGGGAGTTACTTTCCAGATAAAACCACATTTTTCATGTCGAACAAGAATTTTTATATCGGTTCCTTTATAATCTTCTAATATAGTATAGTCAGTAGGAAAAAGTTTTTGTATTCCAGAAGTCGTCAATTGCTTTCCACCAACGCAGCAACCTTGACAAACGGGATTTTTCAAAAAAGGTTCTACTTGTTTTTCAGAGACAAGCCCGCAATCTAAACATTTATATTTTATTGTTACTCTTTCACTTTTAGGATTCCATCCAAATTTTATGAAACTAAGATTTTTTGATTTTTCGATTTTTTCTAAAGCTTGTTCTTTTTGTAATTTTCTCTTAGGAGAGCTTCCTCTTGAATACCAACAATTATTACACAGATGCTTCTTTTTCAAAAGATCACCTGCGCTATAAATAGTTTCAGTATGATTACATATTTTACATCTATATGTTGCTGGTGTCTTGGAACGACTATATTCTAAAATTTCAATTGTTTGACTTTCTTCTGGAAAAACTTTTTTCAAATTTAATAAAAATTGTTCTTTTGTGACTGCGCTAGGCATTATAGACCTCCTTATTTGGTTGCTGATTATCCTTTTTTATGGTTTAGGCTCTCACCATGCCACACCCTTTTCTTTTTTTCTACTTTCGTGGCTTTCAATTATTTTGGAGATAATAATTTGTAGCAGAAAAAGGATTTCGGACGTTCCAGCAATTAGAAAAGTTTATTACCCGTATATTACTATAGGGGAGGGCAACAAATTCGCCCCTTCGACAGTAAATAGCGAACCGTTTTTGAAATAGGCTTCACCGACATCTTTTGACAAATTGATGTGAGGTTTACCCATAAAGACTTCAAGTTCTTTTTCAAGAAGCGGCCAAATCTTTAGTATCTCAGCTATCTTTTCTTTGAAGATTTTTACGCCTTGTGTTTTGACTGGCGCAATGAGTGAACATTTGTGGCCAGGGATGAAAACGCATTGTAAGAACATTCCTAGAACAGAAAGAAAAGATTTAGAGGCTGCGCGCGTTGCTGTTATATAAACTTGATTATAACGCATCAGAGACCTCAAGAAGCATCGCTGATACGGAAATAGGTCAAACTGGCTATTTTCTGGTTGGATTGTGTCTAAGTAGATGTCAGGGTATACGGTATAAAGTTGCGTCAAATCCGCAAAAAACTTTTCATTACGCAATAAAAAGTCTTCAGTAACTTCAACACCTTTTTCAAGTAAAATGCCATCTCGATAGATACGATTATCTTGGAGAAAAGGAGAAGTGGGCGGGCGCAATTGAATTACATTACTCATATGCCCATCTCTCCTTCTGTTTCAAAGTCTTCACTATCCTCATCTTTGAAAACTTCTGCTTCGTAGAGGTCTGCGTCGAAATCTTTTTGCTCTGTCTCATAGAAGTTTTCGCTTTCTTGGACATTTTTGAGAGCTTGGAGGCGCGCGGTAATTTCTTCACTTAGACTACTTTCATTTACATAGAGACGCTGGTTCCAAGCTTGAATATTTTTGATAGTCTCATCGATAACATCACGTGTCGCGCCATCGTAGAATTTATTTTGATTTCCGCGCTTTTCAAGCCAAAGTGCCAATTCACCAAAGCTATCAAAGTCACGCGCGTTCTTTATATTTTTAGGTGTGAACTCAGCGGTTTTGACTAGCTTGTCATAGGTTGCCATAAATTTATCGACATCTTTGTCTCCCGCGCGGATGCGACTATCAATCTCATACGAAACTTTACAAAGTTTTTGAGCTTGGTCAATTTGAAGCGCGCCGACTACATTTTGAGACATCAAAAGTCCTTGATAAAGGTTCTCAAGATAATCGAGAGCTTCTTCATCGTAATTTGCGCCCCATCGCGCGCGCAGCTCATCGAAATGCTTCTCCTTCAAAAGCGGAATCTCTTCTTCCACTAAACCAACTGCCTTTAGTTCTTGATATTGCTTGAAATAAGAGTCCCAGCCAAGTCCTTCATAATCTTGCGAAGCAAAAACTTTGGAATAAGCTGCCCACACGCTATCAGGAGAATTGAGTTCGCGCAATCTCTCCCATTCTTTTACAATAAATGGAATATCAGCCCATTGGCACAACTTATCAATAAAGCCCCAATCAAAGTCGTGTTCGCGCAACATCGAAGTAACGCATGAATTACAAAGTGGAAGATGGTGGTCGGGATAGAATTCGCTGTGAGTGAAAGCGAAATCCTCTTCTGGTTGTTCTACCTGACATCGCGCGCACCGTTTTGAGAGAAACGAACGCTTAGGGCGAGGAATTTGAGGAATTACTGGCATTTGGAGGCCACCTCCTCTTCAAGGGTCGCGCGCATTTCTTTATTGTCTTTTTCTACGCGGCGCAGCACTTTTATAAGTTCTCGTTTTTGCTTTCGCCCCATTTTACCGAAAGCGACAACTGTATCAATAAAGACATCCTCAAAAGGACGGTGATCGCGCGCTTCCGTAGTCAGCGGAACATTAAGAAGATTGGTAAGCCCCAAAAACTCCTCTACTTCCAGTGACGCCGCGCGTGCGACAAACTCGTTTACTAAATCTAGTTTCAATTTTTCCTCCTTTCGCGCAGCGCTTTTTCACAAGCTTTGCAACGGGGTGAAAAGCCATCTGAAGATTTTGCTTTGCGCATAAAGTAATCTGGAGTCCTAAGTAGCGTGCGCGCGCAATCCTTACACGTTTTGAAGTTTTCGGGGAAAAATAACTCCGAAGTAACTTGGTAGTGCGCGGACGCCGCTGCGGCTATTTTTGGCAATATCTTTTGGCGATAAAGAGTTGAAATATAATTTTCGCCATAGGATTTGCCGTATTTTGATGCTATCTTCTCTACAATTTTAGTGTTGGTTTCGTGTGCGACCTTCGCGCGCAATATGTCGAGGTAGAGAGGTGAAAGTCGTGCGAGTTTTTGGTAATAGGTAAAAGTGGAAAAAAGGGCTTGAAGGCCTTCATCAGAGTTTTGGTCGGGCAAAAGCTCAGAATAAAGAGAGATAAAAGAAGCGAGGTGCGCGGGGTCACGGAAATCAAATGAGTTCGGCGCACTTGAGGGTTCGCGCCAGATGGTTTTGGAGAGAAGCTTTTCTTCGTCTGGGGTTAGAGTGCCGGGAGTTGGAAACTCACCGGAGGAGGGGAAAATTTTTGGAGCCAGTTGAATTGGGAGGTTTCCGAGTGGAAGAATGGGAATATCTGCGTTTAGGAGCGGAGGAGGTGCGGGGTCTTGGACAATAGTGGGGGTGTGACGCTGGATTAGAGGGGCCGCGTAAGTATCACGCCATGGGTATTGTTCAGAACGTTTCTCAACTAGAAGTTTTCGCTTCTTCAAATAGGCATATTCGGTTAGGGATTGGGCGTGCGCGCGGATTTCTTCGGCTTCCGCCGAAGTAAAACGTTCAAGGAGCTGACTGCGGGGAGGCTTGGCCTGACGGCCAATAAAGTTTTCATAGAAGCGAGTTTCGAGGTCGAGCGTATCAATTTCGCGCCAAAGGTCTTCAAGGTGCGCGAGCACATAGGGAGAAGCGAGAGAACGAGCTTCTTCACGAGAAAAGACTCGACGTGTTTTTTGAGTTTTTGGAGCGACATAAGGGGAAGCAAGACGCGCTTCGAGGAAAGTGGGATTTTCTTGTAATTCGTCAAGAGACTCGACTTTTTTTTCTTTCTTTTTCCAGAAGGTTTCTAGTTCAATGGTTTCGTCAGAATTCTTATCTCCCCATAGAACATAGTCGGCCATTAGCTCTAGTTCGGATGAAGTTGGCGTAAACGCCAAGGTTTCAAGATATTTCGTGAGAAAGACTTGACGTTCTTCTGCCGAAGAAAGCGAGAAGTCTAGCTGTAAGCGATTTCGTTTAGGCATTTCATATAAGCCCTCCATTCATAATTTACCTCGGTTTCTAATTTAGATTATACCGGAATTTTGGAGCGGAGTCAAATTTGCGAAGCAAGTTTCTAATTTCAGTGAGAAAAGTTTCTAATTTCAGTGAGAAAAGTTGCGAGG
>OKXB01000138.1_pt1 | contig 87792 bp, 117 predicted proteins | sample 1601731 | NCBI WGS metagenome assembly OKXB01 (sample SAMN04414077, study PRJEB24778) | human gut metagenome | material: faecal | host: Homo sapiens
GAAAGCATGGCTCTTTTTTTATTGCCCGAAAATGGGCGGAAAGAAAGAGGTAAAATATCATGGCAAAAGCAACAAAGACAACAAAAGCAACAGAAACAAAAAAATTTTTTACAACTGTAGATGCAGTTGTAGTTTTCGAATCCGAAAAGGATTTGAAAAATTACTTTAACTTTGCAAAAACAAACTCTTATGTGAGTAGTTTCTGCAAAGAGACATCTCTCATTGGTATTGCCAATGAGCCATTACTTCACGTCAACGGACGTGGAGAATTTGTTCCGGACGAAAGATGCCCGGAAGTACCGCAGGATGATTTTGAAACTGCGGTTGTAGATAGGGGTGTGTTTGTAGCTACCCCAGTAGACGGAGAAATGAAAATTTATCCGTCAATCTACACGGCTTTTAATGGTATCTGCGCCCGCGCAGGTATCACGGGAAGTTTAATCCGTAACACGGAATTAAACCGTAGCTTCGAACCAATGGATGCGGAAACCCGCGGAAACTGGCTTACCTACGGTTTCCACCACAACAGAGGTGGTGCGAAGTTCCGTATCTGTGACGGATTTATAGACGCCTGCAACTCAGACGGCTATGTATGGCTGTCTGAGGAAAAAGGCTACAATGCAGTCCTTAAGGAACTGCAAAAGGAACACCCGGAAGCAACATTCAAGGGCGGTTCTGTCAGCCATGAATATCTCTATGTAGAGATAGGCATGAATGACGAAATTGCCCTCGATGGTTTCAAGCAGATGCTTGAAGGCTTCGGAGTAACAGTTGAAAGCATCAGATGTGGCGTATATTATGCCACATCTGATGTCGGAAACGCCTGCATGTCAGCGTTCCCATACTACGAATTAAACGGAACAAAGTTCCGCGTAGGAAAGGGGATTTCGCTCAGACATGAAGGTGACGCTTCCATTGCCGTATTCAAATCCAAGCTTAAAAACTTGGCAATGTTATGGCAGGAAGCGGAAGATATTGTCGAAAAACTCGGCAATACCGAAATTAAGTTTCCGGCTGGATGCTTACAGCAGGTTATCGAGGAAAATCCTTGGTTGCCTGCGAAAGCATCCAAAGCAGTGCTTGAAGAAGCACTGCGGAAGTACGGAAACGGCGCAAAGTCTGCAACAGCGTTTGACGTGTACTTAATGGTGGCTGACATTATTGAAGTACAGTCAACGTTGAAAGTATTAACCCCAACACAGAGGGTTAATTTTGCAGACGATGTTGCAAAACTTCTTAACTATGATTACGTCAAACATGACGTACCATACGTTGAGGAGTAGAAACTAAAAATAATGATTCAAAAAAAAGAGAGGGCTACTACTGCTCTCTCTTTTCATATGGAGGAAAGAGTAATGATTAAACATTGTGAATTGATTATGGTTGACGGAGACGAAAACCATAATCGAATTTTTAATATGGAACAGATAAATAGTTGTCAGTTCCGTGCAACATGGGGGCGATATGGTTCGTCCATGAGTACAAGGTTGTATTCTATGGACGTATGGGACGCTCTCAGAAACAAAAAATTAAAATCAGGCTATACCGACATAACAAAGTTGCAGTCGGTCATAGCCGAGTCTAAAGATTTGAAGTACTCTCCTATCTCTGATAGTGAGATTGAATCTTTAGTAAATAAGATTCTGAGATATGCAAATGAATGCATTGAACAGAATTACTCGATTAAAAAGCAGGATGTGACGCATAGCATGATCGATTCTGCAAGAAAAGAGATTGATAAACTTTCTGACATGGCAATTGAGAATGCCAGTGTTGAAAGTTTCAATAAATCTCTTGAAAATCTGTTTTGTATTATTCCCCGGCAAATGAAAGATGTCGCGGAATATCTCGCTAAATCTACAGATGATTACGAGAAGATAATCATTCGCGAGAATGATTTACTTAACGTATTATCAGCTATGGTTTGCGATGATGATGCAAAGCAGGAAGAAAAAATTAAAAAGCCAACAATCCTTGAAGCTTTTGGTATTTCCATTAGTCCTTGCGATGAGCAGGAAATTGGAAATATTAAAAAACTGCTCACAAGAGAGTCGGCAGGAAAACTGAAATGCGCATACCGCATTTCAAACAAGAAAATAGATACTCGATTTGAAGAATATATCAAAGAGTATCAAATTCAAAAACGAGACTGCCATTTATATTGGCATGGTACTCGTAATAGAAATGTTTGGGGCATACTGAAAAAAGGTATGTTATTGAACCCAAACACAATTGTAAACAGCAAGATGTTCGGTTATGGATTATATTTTGCTCCAAGAGCAAAGAAATCCATAGGCTACACATCAATAAAAGGTGCGCACTGGGTTAGTGAATTCAGTGATGAAGGATACCTTTTCTTGATGGAGGTAGCTTACAAAAAACCTCTTGTTGTTTATAAGTTCGAAAGCTGGCTTAAACGAGCCAGAAAAGAACTTATAAACAATAAAGGATGCGATGCTGTGTTCGCTTCAAAAGATTACGGCATGTTGTATAACGATGAAGTAATCGTTTATGACGAAGCACAGGCGCGTCCAAGATATTTAATAATTATCAAATAATGTCCGTTAAAAAAACGGACGGAATGGAGAAAATATGAAAAAATCAAAAAAAGTGGCAATTTATGCCATTTATGTTTTAATATCATTGTTTTTTATTATTGCAGGCTTCGTGGGATATTTCCACAGGTGGGTATATCTCCTGCTTGCATCATTAATCGGAGTCTGTTTTATCTGCCTATGCTTAAGCATAGTAATCTCAGATAAAATCAACAAAATCCGAGAGAAAAAAGACGCAGAAAGAAAACTGCGTCGGAAACAGCTTAAAAATGTATAATATACTTGCAAAATACTTCGCTTTGAAGTATATTATACATAGAAACAAAAAAATAAACTAACAGAAAAAGCGGGTGAAATGATTTCCCCGCTTTTTTCTGTATCCCATTATTGGGAAGAAAGGAAATTATATGAATAAAGTTATACTTATGGGACGACTGACCAAAGACCCTGACGTAAGATACTCGCAGGGCGAGAACGCAACAGCAATCGCAAGATATTCAATTGCCGTTGACCGCCGTTTTAAGAAGGAAGGCGAACAGACCGCCGACTTTATCGGATGTGTGGCATTCGGTAAGCTTGGCGAATTTGCAGAGAAGTATCTTCGTAAAGGAACAAAGGTTGTCGTAACCGGACGTATCCAGACAGGAAGTTATACGAACAAAGACGGTCAGAAAGTATATACAACAGATGTTGTTGTAGAAGAGTGTGAATTTGCAGAAAGCAAGGGAAGCGGAAACAATGCTTCATCTGGCAATTCTGCACCAACGCCAAGCAGTGTTGGCGGCGGCTTCATGAATATTCCAGACGGAATTGATGAAGAATTACCATTCAATTAAACTAAAAAGAGGATTTATTCCTCTTTTTAGGAGATACGGAGGGGCATAGTCCTCTCCTATTTATTTTAAGGAGGAATAAATATGACATTAAAAGAAAAAAAAGATGCCATTTTTGAAAGAGCAAAAAATGGTGTCAAACAGATACCGACACACACAATAGTGTCGGAATATGTAGAATTAAAAAAGGACGGAATCCACTATAAAGGTTTTTGTCCTTTTCATAGTTCAAAAACTATGAACTCGTTCAGAGTCACGGACAGCAAAAACTATTATAAATGTTTTGGCTGTGATGCGGGCGGAACGGGTGTCGGCTTTGTTGCTGATTATAAAGGCATTAGTTACCATGATGCCTTGTTTTATGTGGCTCAAGAATATGGCATTATTTCATCTGAGGAATATGACCTCATGATGGGAAAAAAAGCTGTTACTAAAAAGCCTAGAGAAAAAAAATCATTTAAAAAAATTGATATTGCACAGGAAAAGCCAAAAGCTAATCCGTGTAGTATCAAAATTAAAAATGATGTCTATGATTTTATGAAAGAATTCTTTGGTCTTTCAGAGGAACATAGAAATCATTTGAAAAATGTCCGGCATTTGTCGGACGAAGCCATTGAAAAAGACTTCTTCTCTCTCGTTGAAGAAAAAAAAGAAGCTTTTATCAAGGCTTTAAAAATTAAATTCTCTTATTCAGTAGAAGAACTTATGAATGTTCCGGGGTTCTTCTATGAAAAAGAGCATTCCTGCCTTCGCATGGCAAATTACGAAGGTATTGGAATCTTAATTAGAGGCTTGGACGGCTATATAAAAGCTGTTCAAGTTAGAAAAGACAAAGACGAACCGGACAAACCTCGTTACGTCTGGTTCGCATCAAACTTTGTCTTTAAATACCCTCAGTTTTATAAGGGAGGGAATGGCACGGGTTCACCCGTAGACCTCCTCTACCCTGCTGTTATGAAGAAAAAATATGCAGTAGGAATCTGTGAGGGAAAATTTAAAGGAGAGATACTTGCACAGCAAGGATTGTTTGCAATCTCTGTGCAAGGAGTAGGAAACTGGAAAGGTGGTGAATTATGGTCTGGTGTAGACCATGAAATCGACCAGCTTGACAGTTTTTCAACTCTTGGAATCGACACTATCTATATCTTTTATGATGCAGATATGATGTCGAATACGGGAGTGTTCGGTCATGCCATGAAGCTGGGGGAATATCTTGAAAAAAGATACCCGCACATGAAAGTGGTGTATGCTTTATGGCATGACGGATATGGCAAAGGCATTGATGACTTATATATCAATGGTCATGCAAATGACATTAGATATATGAGCAGAAAGCCTTTGCAAGAAACTCAACAGGAATTGGATATTGCAGTTACAGATGCATTAGGCATCTCGAAATATCCGAAAAACAAAATTCCTGCTGAGTTAAAAGAAAAATATATTATGATAATGCAAGGATTAATGGAATCCGCATTATTGTAATATAGATACTTAGATATGTAGATAACACCTTGAAAACACCATAAAGATGTGGTATTATCTACATAGAAACAAAAAAATAAACAAACAAAAAAGAGTCATGTGAAAGCATGGCTCTTTTTTTATTGCCCGAAAATGGGCGGAAAGAAAGAGGTAAAAAATCATGGCAAAAGAAAAAAAAGTAACTATTACTGAAAGATATTTTGGGTTAATTGGTGCAGAACTTGACACCAAGAAACTCAAAAAACTTATCAAAAAGGACGGAAAGAAGATTATCCGCCCTATTCTGTTGGCGAAAACATCTAATGTTACGCCAAATGAATTTAAGAAAATCCCGATGGAGTTCCGTGAGGACTACCAGTGGGATAATTACACCCGTACCTACTATGTAGATGGTACGGATGTCTGGGCGCAGAAATGGAGAAAACATTCTCCGTATTGGAGAAATCCACAGCACCCGCTTTATATTAAAACGTCATGCACAGGAACGGAAGTATGCACTGCATACGAAGGTTCTGAGTTACAGGCGAAAGCTTTAGCGCAGTTTTACGAGGGACAGGAAGGAAGTACTTTCCGTTCCCGCAGTGAAACTGTGGCGAAAAAGCAAGGCATTGACATGCAGAAAGATGACGCTAGTGGCGACATCTTATTTGCAGGTCACTGCGAAGAAGGTGCAATGGCAATGAGACTTCAACATGAGTGGGAAAAAGACCACCCTACTGATGAAGTTGAGGTTATTTCCGACACCGGTATGTACACATCTGGATATACAAATCCAGATGGTACGAGAAAATACCCGTTTGCTATCATTGACCCAGATGATGCAATTCGGGTAAATGGCGTGACGGGAATTGTAGAATACAAAACGTGCAATTTCTTGTCACCAAATATGCCGTTGTGGAAAGCAGGAATAGTACCGTTTGAGTACTATTTACAAATTGCTTATTACATGGCAATAAAAAATGTGCCATTTGCTGTAATCTGTGTAAAATACGGAATTACAGAGAATGACTTCCGCTATTTCATTGTTCACAGGGACTTTGAAGTAGAGGAAGAAATCCTCAAAATGGCAGAAGAAATCGTTGCCGATGTTGAATCTGGCAACGAACCTACCTTAGACAGAGGAAACGCTGAACTGCTTTTGCAGTATTATAAAAAACGTTTCGGAAGCCTTAAGGTAGAAGAAAAAACAAAACTCCTTGATTCTTCATATGTCTTCGAAGCAGAAGAACTGTTCGATTTACATGAACAGTTGCAGAAAGCCACGGAGACAGCAAAAGAATTGAAGGAGGAAATTAAAAAAGCATCATTGCCGATTGCAAAAGCATCGCATGGTGCGAGAACTGCATTTATCCCTTATGGTAAGACTGGGGATTATGTGCAGGTATCTTTATGCGGAGGTACGCCGAGAAAGGCTTCTCTTGTTGATGTTGATAAGGTTGAAGAAAAATTTCCAGATTTATACAACAGATACTTAGAGGAGAAATTCAATGCTACCCTCTTTATTAAGGAGAATCCTCAGTTACTTGAGGAAGTAAAAAAAGACGATTTAACTTACAGTGAATCATCAAGCGATGGAATAAAAATGGTTTCCAAAGCTTATGTAAGTAAAATCGTCGGAAAGGAAAACATGAATGATAAATAAAGAAGAAATGAAAGAGCGCGTTTACCGCGCTCTTTCTTCGACTGGAAGCACATGGCTGACTGCCGAAGAGACAAAGAAACTTTGCAAAGAGTGTTCTGTTTCTATCGAACAGCTCAAAGACTATGGGCTTGCGGTAAATGATGAAGGCATGGCAACGGTAAGAGAAGTTGCCATGGAAGAAAAAGCAATTGCAGTCAACATGATGGAATTGCTTGTCAACCACAAACCTCCACAAACTGACGAAGAAACAATCCGTCAGCTTGTTACGAAGTTTGAGGTTGAAGAAAATAACGGCTATAAACTGCACTATCACCAAGTAGATGCGGTTATTATGGTAGTCAACAACTCCCTGTCAATTTTGACAGGTGGACCGGGTACAGGTAAAACAACCGTACTCCGGGCTATAGCTTACGTTCTGCGCAAGCTGACAGCCGAGAAAATAACAATCGGCTATATCGCTCCAACCGGAAAGGCGGCGAAACGTATTACGGAGTCAACAGGTGAAAAAGCCTGCACCGGACATACGAAAGTCGGTCTTGGTTGTGGCGGACAGTTAAAAAAAGTGCAAGAAAGGGTATTATTCAGTGATGAATCTTCAATGGCGGATATATACCTAGCTTCCGCACTTTCAAAATGCATCGAAGGAGACAGACGGTTAGTAATGGTCGGTGATGTAGACCAGCTTCCTTCTGTTGGAATTGGCGCAGTTTTGCGTGACATGATTAGGAGTCTCGTTATTCCTACAACAATGCTCACGCATACATTCCGACAGGACAACAGTTCTGTTCTTTTCCAAAATATCCAATTAGTCCGTAACGGACAGGATAATTTGGTGAAGGGCAATGACTTTGAGCCTGTCGTTCTCCCTAACGGAGATGTATCACAAGACTGCGTCAAACGTATTCTTGATTCCTTTGTAAAAGGAGTTAAAGAATATGGTCTTGAGCAGACTGTGGTTCTTCTTCCATACAGGAGAAATGGTGTTTGTTCCAACCTTTTAAACAACGAAATTCAAAAAATCGTTAATCCAAAAGGAAAAGGAATGAAACACAAAGACAAAGACGGAAATGTACGCATTTTCCGTCTGAATGACCCGGTTATGCAGTTAGAAAACCGAGCCGAAATTGTTAACGGTGACGTTGGAAAGGTAGTTGAAGTGAATGATATGTCACTTAAAGTACAATATTCCGACTGCACTGTTTTATATCACTACCGAGAACTTGACCAGCTAACTCTTGCATATGCAATGAGTATCCACAAGTCTCAAGGTAGTGAATACAAATATGTAATAATGGCATTATTGGATTCACATACTGCCATGTTACAAAGAAATCTGATATATACTGGCATTACCCGTGCAAAAACGAAATGCACAGTATTCTATCAGAAAAAAGCATTAAAGAAAGCAGTTACTACTATCGCAGAAGACAGTAGGACAACACAGCTTACAGAGATGCTGATTACGCTACATACAGAATATGAACTTATGAATTCTCTTGTAGCGTAGAAAAAAGCCCGCTTTACAGGTCAATGTCATTAAGTTAAGCTCTTTTAAGAAAAAAGTAACCCTCCCAGAACTCTACAAAAGAGAAAAGGGAGGGTTGTTTTTATCCGATTTGTGTTATCAAAAAGATTACCAAGGCGATACTTCCGATGCCCGATATAGCAATAATGAGTTTATCCAGTATACATCCTAGTGTTTCTGGTATCCCATGCGATTTGAAGATAGTCACATAGAACAGGACAAATCATTATGTTTGCTCGATTTAATATATTATTCTATCCTCCTCGATTTGAGCATCATCATAGGCTTCTTGCTCCGATGCAAAACATCCAAAATCATGATAACATTTAAAAGTTTCTCCCGATGCGTCGTTTTTTGCTATATACGCCATTGGGTATTGACAAACCAAATCAACAACGGTACACTTTTCTGCCTGTTTTGTATTTCTATTAGCATAATAAAAAGTTTCTCCTCTTTTAAATAAAGGTTTTATTCCTTTTAGTAAATTCAATATATCTGACATATTTTATCTTTCCTCCTTATATATTATAAAATCTAGTCTTTTTTTATAAACTTAATCCAAATACAATACGTACATTTTGACAATTGGTATCGACTGATAGCATAAAAGGAATAATTTCAGTATAAAATTCACAAGCAATTTCCGAATACTTGCAATCTTCCTCAAAATAGTATACTTCCTTATCCCAGTCAAAATTTTGTATTTCCTCTAACGATAAGTATGACGTAAAAGCTAAATCTTCTAACCAAAATGCAGTTTCTTTATCTATATCTAAAGGTAAACCTTTACATTCGCAAATCACGGAAATTTCATTAAAATCGTTCTTGTTATAACCACACAAAATATGAAATAAACCATTATTTCTATCAATCGGAACCATATTATGGCTCCATTTAGAGTTTTTCACCAGATTCCATTTGTTTGTCGCAGGATTCTTGTGTTCTATAAACATCCAGATATCAGCACCCATCAATCACTTCTCCTTTCTTTCATTATCTGTTCTGGATTTTGATTCATAGCATTCATGTACATTCGGAAAGCTCTGTCGAGATACAGATTCAAGTATCGCCCGTCTTTCTTTGGTCTAGGCATTTTCCACACCGTCCTTATGATTATTTTTTATGGTTTCATAATAAAACTTGACTGGTTTTATATGGTCTACCTGCATATCTTTATATTCCAAATCACAACCACAATATGCACATTTATGATTATATCTATCGTATAAATTCATACGAATTTTCTTTGGTATTACCTTGTGCTTTGACTTTTATATCCTAATACATACATAATTCCGTTTGGAATCCAATCGAAAACAGTAAATAAAATCATCATTCCACTTCCTATAACAGCTACATCTGATAGCATTACTTTCCAATATTTCAAAAATGTAATATCTTTGATATTGTGGAATAATTCTAATGTATTTCCATAACATTTAAAAGCCCAAGAGAAATACCCGAAATTGTCTAAAATATACAAGAAACATGCGTTTGCAATAATTGAAGTAATTATAACTATTATAAAGCCAAAAAACTTCATTTCTTTCAAAAAAATTTTCATCAGAGTTCTCCTTCTAGTAATTGTATATATACCATATTATAACGCATAATTCGATATTATTTAACTTAAAGATTTGCGGTTGTTTTAGAATATCAAAACCTCGAACGACTCTTATCTTAATGACATTGCTTTACAGGTGGGCTTTTTTTATGTTCACATTTCTAAATTCTGCAAGTAAACTACATCATATGTCTTTCCTTTGATTTCTTCCGTTCCCGTAGTATAGTACATCAATGCTTTCACGGAAGTTTTCGTTGCACTTTCTAAAAATTTTACCCATGTATCTCCAAGTTTCTTGATAACGTCTGCTTTTACAACAACATTAAAGGAATGAGCATCATTTGCAATCATGCCTTCAAACAAAGGCTTTTCTGTTGCCTGCAAACTATAATCTCCTTTGTGTGCGGTTCGTTCACACGGGCTACTTGCGGTATAGAGATTAATTTTCTTTAAATTTGTCTTTGTTGAAGGTGCAGATGTTGTCTCTGGGGTTGTTGAAGCTGTCTTATTGTTAGTCTTGGTTTCTGGTTTGTTAGAAACGTCCTGTGACGTTGTATCCGCCTCATTTTCTACTTTTTCTGCATTATTGGAATTATTTACGGCGTTATTGTTTGAAGCGGTCTGCTCGCCATTCTGTGATTCCTCACGGTCAAATGTATTGGTTTCATCCCCATAGTAATCATCAATGCCGTCTCGGTATGATTTTGATGAATCAAGGATTATATCAGACATATTTTCAAACCAAGCCTTTGAAGTACGTTTAAAGTATTTAGCAGTTGTCCGCAACCAGTCAAAGTTTACTGGAACATTTGCATTTAAAATATTTCCGACGGGTGAACCATTCTCTTTGTGTCTCCCTTTTCCGTGGATGTTGACATCTGAAAGAGTACTATAACTAAACTCTACGGTATATCCTCCATTTTCTCCCGTAACAAAGCTGTAATATGGTTTCTGGCTCTGAGACTGTCTCTCAACGTTGACTCTTTTTTCCAAGGTGTGATTGAGTATATCATCACACCAGTTGTCAAAAGTATCCATTTCCATGTAGACATCAAATGAGATTTTACCTCTTTCATCTGGTTTCTCTGTTTTTAATACAAAAGAGAATCTGACTTTATCAATCTGGTAGCAAGGTCTGATTTTGACAAACCATTTTTTTAATGTAAAAGCAGAATTTAAACAGCCGTCTTCTGCGCATATCCGTCTTTTACTTTTAATCGGTTTCTTTTCTTGTTCCATTCCGCTCTCCCCTTATCTGAATAAATTATTTACATCAAACATGCATTTTGAGATAATAGAGTCTGTTGAAATATAAGGTGTATCAAAGAATCTTGAATCATAAGAGTTTTCCCTGTTGTCGCCAAGAACAAATACACAATTGTCTGGAACAATAAATGTGTCCGTGCAGTTTGTTTCAATATCTTCTCCAAGATAATCGCTCTCATCAATTCTGTTTCCATTGATATATACATAACCGTCACTGAAAGCAATCTCGTCTCCTGCTACTCCAATTACCCGCTTGCAGTAAACTTGATTATTGAAGTGGAAGAAGATAATATCTCCTCTCTGTGGTTCTCTGACTACATAAGCAAGTCTGTTACCCACTGCAATGTCTCCGGTCATAAGTGTTGTTTCCATTGAACCGGATTTGATAGATGAAATTGAAATAACAAAATTCAGCATGACAGTGATTGCTACAAGAACTGCAACATAAACTCCTAGTCCTTTAAAACTTAACTGAATGCCTTTATGTGAGTTACCTTTTTCATCATCTGCGCTTTTTGCTTTTTTTAATCCTTCGGCTCTTTTGGAAATCCCTTTAAATAGTGAATCATTTTTTGCTTTTACACTTGGTCGATTATTTTCTTTTGCGTTGCTATAATCTGATAATGCGTCGTTATCAATTTCTAATGCGCCATTATTATTTTCTGGTTCATTGGATTCTATTGCTTTTCTTTTTGATAAGTTTGGCATTTTTAACGCAATCCGAGATGCCTTCATAACATTTTTTGTATTTGAAGGTGTCTTTAATCCATTTGCTAAAGAATCTTCATCAGCCGGAGAATTTAATTTCAAATCCATATCATCTTCGCTATCAGAATTTTTCTTTTTTGAGGAACGCTTTTTACCTTTACCTTTATTTTTAGGAATAACAAATACGATAATAAGCACTACTGCAACAACAACATATACTAAAATCTGCTTTAAACTTAAACTGTTTTCTAGTTCAACCATATTTAATGTAACAGTATATGATGTTTCGTTTCCGGCATTATCCCTTGCAGTTAAGATTAAAGTATTTGCACCGTCATGCAAGGATGCTTCATAGCTGAATTTACCGTCACTTGCAGGGGTTACATCTACATCATTGATTGTAAAAGTTGTCTGACCGGATACTTTACCGCTAATCGTATAAGTACTTTCAGGTGTTTCAAGATTATCGTATTCAGAATCAAGTTCAAGTTCCGGTGCTACGCTATCCTTTGTGATACTCTTGGTGGTAGACCGCATATTGCCATTTTCATCTACAACATAAAATGTGATTGTGTGAAGTCCGTCTTCGTTGATTGGAATATTAAAAGTACTCTCTCCCTGTGGGATTGGCTCATTTGAAATCACTTCGGAATCGTCCACATATACAAGGGCAGAGTAATTTTTACTGGAAGTCACTGTTGCAGAATATGTATCAGAATTAATGATTTCTTCATTTGTGAACGATACGGTTGCTTCTGGGTTATTATCAACATCATAAGTATAGGTTGTAGTTGCACCTGCAACACTGCTACTTGAAGACGGAACAATGTTTACTGAAATCTTTTTGGTTGTATCTTTTAATTCACACGTAAATCTTTTAGTATCTGTGCTTGAATTGGCAAGTGTTTCATTTGTATCAAGGTCTACTACCTGCACTGCCACTTTTCCGATAGTATCATCAGTCCATTCAATAACCACTGTATTATCAACGAAGTATGTCTTTAAGCCTACAATATCTTTCCCAACAGTAATATTTTTGGAATCTACAACGTCAGTCTCATTAATTTTCTTCTGGCTCATACTTACCATGACTTTAGGAATAGTGTCTTGATACTCGTCTTCAATGTGTAAAGTCCACTCTCCCACTACAATTTTGTCGATAGAACAAGTCAATGTGGTAGAATCAACAAGTGCACACTCATATACATCGCCGGATGGAGATGTTAAAGTTCCGGTATACTCTCCGGCTGATTCTAATTTAATTGTGATTGTTGCGTTCTGCACATTACTGTTAAATGGCACAGAAACATCTTTTTCGCCTGCATATGCTGAAATTGGATGTGTCGTGCTTAAAACCGTAAGCAATGCAAATCCAAATAAACATTTCTCTAATACCTTTCCATAATTATGTTTCATTATTGCGTTCTCCTTCCTCATTATTATCGGACGTCATTTCCATTATGTTCTTCTTAAATTCTTCCAGTGTATAGACACTGCATCCATAAAATGATTCAACTCCATAAGACCCTTTTCTTGAATTGTTCGGAATTGCTACTATTCCATCCTGCGTCCTTAAGAGCATCATATATGTTGGAAATGACACTTTACTTATTGGTAGATGTTTCACGTTATGCTTTTCACATAACAGATTGAAAACTCGGTTCTGGTTTTTATTTGAAATAGCTACTGCTATATCTGCTACTCTCATCTGCGTCCCTCCTTTTGCATATGTATATTATACCATAAGTACACCAATAAAACAACAAAAATATACATAAAATTGTTATTTTTCAAAAATATTTTTAAAAATTTAAAGATATTTGATTTAATTCATTAATATTTTTAACGTATCTATAAAAATGTAAATTTTGATTGTTATTTTGCAATTGCAGTGTTATAATGTACATATTAATTAAAAGGAGTAAAGCTATGCGAAATCCAATAAAAGAACGCGTTATACCGATGCGAATAGTTATTCTTAGAGAAAAAATGGGTCTAAAACAAACAGAATTTGTGGAAGCTTTAAATGAAAAATATGATATTTGTAACCTAAGCGTATCTTCAATATCTACATGGGAAACCGGCAGACGCCCAATCAGTTTAAAATATGTGCCGATATTGATGGATTTTTTCAATGTTTCTAGGGCATATTTATATGGGCTTGTTGATGATGAACATAAAGAATTATCTGATATAGAAATCGCTGAGATAATTAATGGTGTTAATATTAACTCCGCTCCCTCTGGTCAAGAACAAGGCAGAAACATTATGGATAAATTTGAAATTTCCAGTAAAGATTTATTCAAATTCCATATGTGCCCTGTATATGTAGAATTTCCTGTATTATACGGAATAAATGGATGGGCGATTTATGATGATTGCCGAAAGGAATTTACTTTCCCAGACCGCAAAGTGTCAACAAGTTATTTCTATCAGCATCCAAACGAGGTAAAATATTATTCTATTAGATGTGAATACGATTCAAAATACGATTTAGGACATAAGACTTTGAGTTTCAAATCAGCTATGGAAAGTACAAGAGTTTATATCCGCATGATTTCTCCGTCTATGCAGGTAAGAGCATTATACGATGGATGGTATCGACATAATGAAAATCGCACAGCATTTATTAATAGCCGAGGGTTAGTGTTGCCTTATGAGGGAATAGGCACAGCGTATAATGCATTTTCAACGAATGACTAAGTGAATTACTTAGAAAGAAGTTACTGATAATTTTTGTCTCTTATACAAAAAATAAGCTTATTTTACTTTGAAGGTAAGCTTATTTTTTTTTGTGCTCATTTTGCATAAAGAGTTATACAAAATGGTGTACCTATGGTATAATACACATATTAACGTAGAAAGGATGTAGTATAAATGAATAAAATTTGTCCGTGTTGTAGCGGTCAGTATGACGTAGCTTACTTCAAAAAATATGGTAAATGTTCAGAATGCTCTAAATATATCAAGGACGCTATTGATAATAGTGAAAATAAAGAATCAATAGTTAAATCCAATGCAACTGTACGCAATGCGTCTGTTGGTAAAACGGATATAAACAAAAAAAGAACAAATGTTCTAGCTGATAACAGCAAACCTGTAACAACAAAATATAAGGCAGTAAGCGCAAACTCCTCTGGCATCCGAAAGCCTAAAAAAACTCAGCCAAAGACTACTGAATCAAAATATAAGCCTATAAGCAAAAATACTGCTGAAAAATCAACCAATGATAAATTAAATAAAGTGCTTGAATCTAATGCCCTCTCTCATCCGGTAGATACATCTGCGAATTTCAACCCTCCAAAAGAAGATGTTCAACTAATCCATGAAGACAACGAATCTGTTTACGATGCTATGCAAAGGGATGTTAATTCGGATTATAATGAAGAGGAAAATATGACGGAAAACGTTCGTCAAGATAATTTCGAAAAAGAATCTTATCAAGATATAGTAAATGACGAACAACCAGATGATGAACCGGATAAATACGATGATTTTAAAAATGAAAATGACGAGAATTTATTTAATTCCGAAGTTAATGAACCGGAAAATGATGAACCCGTCCTTTCAGAAGAGGAATTGAGAAGAAAAGAAATTACGGAGTTGCTTGTTAATAAGAAAACAGTGCTTCCGCAGATTGAAAAGCCGGAAGAAGAAAATGTGTCCGCGGAGAACACGTCAATTGATGAGACGGTTTCAGAGGATGAAGAAAAAAATAAATTTTCCACTGCATCTTGGTTACAAAAAAGAATAGAAAAAGCAAGAATTGAGCAAGAACAGAAAACAGAAAATATGGAGATTGAAGATAGTGACTTTACTTCTAACGCAGACGGCTACTATGATGACGTTCCACTCCGGTCTTCAATCAAAGCCGATGTTATCCCCAAAGGATTGATTCTTAAAGTTATTGGAACAATTGTTTTAATGTTCTGTGCAATTGCATTTCTTATTTATTATGCTTAACATTCAAAATAATGATGAAAGGACTTTTATATGAAAAATAATGACAATGAAAACAAAGTTAATATCATGAGTGAGTTTTGCAAAATTGATGAACCTCTTCGAATCAATATTACAAAGAATCTCGAATATGGTTTTTTCACACTTATTATTTCTTTTGTTTTTGCAATCTGGTCTAAAGAATTTAAACTTTGCATAGCCATGCTTATAGCGATTCTTGTTTATAGTTCATTTTTTATTTATGTAGGCTTGAAATATTTAGACGGTGAAGTAAAGAAATATACTGGCGAATGCATTATGATTTCTAAATGTGTCCGCGGAGAACACATAGTTCGAAAATATGTCACTCTAAGAATAGATGAAGATACACTTTTAAGAGTATATAATGACAGAATGCGTAAAAAGTCTCACTTAAATGATACTATGGCAGTTTATATTCCTTCCTCTGCATTGTATCAACTAAATGATAATACATATGCCACAAATGCTTCTTATTATTTTTATACAGTTAAATCAAGTATCAAAACTCCCGATAATAATGATGACGAGTGAACCACTCGAAAACAAGTAACCGAGAATTCACGCCTGTTATCTTTAACGTGTCCTCCGCGGACACGTTAAATGCACAGAATGAAAGATATAAGATTCTGTGCATTTTTATTTTGTCATTCCAAATTAATAATCCAATTCATTAATAAACTCTTCTCAGATATGTCTTATTTCCCGCATAATAACAGTCTCTTTTGCGAATTAAAAAGACACATGAATATTTACTATCATGTGTCTTAAATGTGTCCTCCGCGGACACTTTACAATTTACTTTTTATTTCATCAATCAAAGCTTCAAGGTCGTGTATGTATGCAAGCGTTTGTTCTTTATCTTTTACTACCTTTTCGCCTTTATTAATTTTAGAAAGCTGAGTTCTAACTTTATAAATATAATCGTCAACATAAACAGCTTTTGGAGCAACTTTTTGGTTATCTGTTCCATTCCTAATTTTTTTTATCAACGATTCTATAAGCCGTCTCGTGACAGGCGATGATGGATTGCCATTAACAAACTCCATAATTTTTTCGTACAGAATTTTTTGTTCTTCCTCAGACATTGTAGAAGCAGATGTAATTGCAGTAAATGGATAATTACTGTCATTTGTTAATTCCTGCAATTCTGGAATCAATTTTAAAATACCACAATAACGGTGCACCATTGTAGCACTTATATGAAAAAAATCTGCAACGTCATCGCGGGAACGCCCTTGGTAACTCTCGTATGGCTGAATTTTATCCATGTACAATTTAATGGCACGAGCATAATCTAAAGGTTTCCATTTTCTGTTATTGATATTATCTTTCAGAAGAAATATCAAGGTGTCTCTGTCATCCATATTATTGATTACAATACACGGAATCATTTCTGTATCATTTTTCCGCAATCCCCTAAATCTTCTATGTCCGGCGATGATTTCGAATCTTCTTTCTTTACGTTTGAATCTGCACACAATTACACCATAAAATCCAACCTTATCAATATCTTTTGCAAATGCATCAATATCATCCATTGAAAACATTTCAATATTTTCTGGGTGTTCATCAATGAGATTTGCACTAATCATATAAACTTTATTATTAACAAATATCATATCATCAGACGGTGATTCTGAAATTACAAGTTGCGTGTCCCCCGCGGACACATTAAATGTCATGGGATTAATTAAAGTGGGAGAAGGAGAAGACGAACCAAACATCATTTTTTTTCTTCGTTCTGCTCTCAAAGCTTCTTCTTGTTCGACTGTTCTATTGATGCGGTTAGAATTATCAAATGACATTATAAAGTTCCCCTTTCTTTCATTTCGTCAATTAAAGCAAGCATAGAATTTTCTGCTTTTTTTCTTGATATTTCAGTAGCTTTATTTCTAGTTTTAATATATTGAATAGGCTTATTCTGCTCGGCACATTCCTTAAATCTGGTTGTGTGAGGAATGGCAGTGTTGTATTTAATTGCTGATAAAACAGGATGCTCATTTAGATATTTTCTTGTCTTATCTGAAATCTGTGTGCGTTCTACGTTATTAAGAACGAGTCCGTCAACCTTATTAGGAATCTTTGAATATTTTCTTGCATCATCCCACAGTTTTAAAAAGACATGTGCACCCATTGCGGAATTACAATCTGGGTCTGTGACTAATACAATGTGGTCAGCACACACATAAGCATTCTGGTTGATAATCCCCATGCTTGGAGCAGTGTCAAAAATAACGTAATCATAATAATTGAAAAAATCGGCGTGCTGTTCCATATAGCTTTTCATTGCAAATTCTCTTGACATCCTACTAATAAGAACAAGTTCTGTTCCATAGAAATACATAGTGCAAGGAAGTAAATCAAGAGTTGGAAGTTCTTCAATCGGAGACGGAATCACTACGTCCAAAGGGTCTGTGTTTATGTCTTCAAGAATCGTTGCCACTGTTTTTCTTCCTTCTTCAAAGGCATTGAACCCAAAATTTGAAGATAAATTACACTGAGCGTCAAAATCAATTGCAAGAACCTTTTTGTTTTCGGCAAGCAAACTACTGATATTATAAGAAAGAGTAGTTTTTCCTGTGCCACCTTTCATTTGTGCGAAACATATAGTTTTCATATACTTATTTATTCCTTTCTTTAACTATCCCTAGTATACAAAATAAATCACTATAAATCAACGACGCAATACATATTTTTTATAACACATAAATGTAAAATTACAACGTAATAGAGGCATTGACATCAAAATAAATGTAGACTATACTATTACTACACCATTATAAGGAGGATAATATACAATTATGAGTAAAAGTATTAACATTGGAGTAGATGTTGGAAATTTCGACACGAAATCACAGAACACAGTTACACCAAGCGGGTTCGTAGAATACAGTGATGTGCCATTCGGTGTAAAAGAGTATTTAGAACTGGACGGAAAATTTTACGCACAGACACCTAAAAGGTTTACATACGTGAAGAATAAGGCGACTAATGAGAATATGTATATTCTTACATTAATGGCAATCGCTAAAGAAATTATCGCTAATTCAGAAAAACAGAACGCTAAAAAGAAGGCAGATGCACAGGCAGATAAGTCAAAAAAAGAAAAGGTATTAGGAGTGCAAGGAGAAATCAGCCTTATTGATACGGTCAATTTAGGCGTCGGATTACCTCTTTCACATTATTCGATGTACAAAAAGGATTATATCGAATATTACGAAACAAGAATGTCTGAATATATTAACTTCAAGTTCGCGGGGTATGATTTCCATTTTAAACTAGGAAAGATTGGCTGTTATCCACAGGATTTATCAGCCGTTGTAACATATAAGCCTACAACAGAAGATTCTATCATCAAAACCAAGAAAAAGACATACTATGCGGTCGATATTGGTGGCTGGACGGTAGATATGTTGTCGGTTGTTAACAATGAACTTGAAGGCAAGGGGGCTTCAAAATCGCTCGGTGTGCTTGCAATGGATGAAGATATTATCAATGAAGTAGATGTTCGAACAGGTGTGCCGTTACAGGCAACCGATATTGAAGACATTCTTATGGGAGAAACAACATACGTTTCGGACGAAGTTAAAAAAATTGTTAATGACTGTGCAAAAGCATGGTTTAACAAGATTGTTGATGAATTAGTTCAGAACGGTATGCTTATCCAAGCAAGACCTACACTTTTCTTAGGTGGAGGTTCGCAGTTATTTAAAAAGTATATTAAAGAGTGTGGTAAATTTGTCAAATATGAATTTATCAATAACCAGAAAGCAAATGCAAGGGGATATGCAAAGCTTATCGCAAACTCATAAGACAGGAGGAGTGGCAGATGAGCAAAAACAGCAAAAGCACAACAGCACGGCATAATATTTTATTCAACTTAAATGATGAACAGCAACGAATCGCGCATGAATATCTTGCAAGGCTTGAAAGGAAACAGGCGAAGACAATTGCACAGTTAATATGTTCAATGTTGGCTCAGAACGGAATAAAAGATGTATCGGTGTTATCAAAAGAAACACTTGAAGAACTCGCACTATCGCCTGCTACGAAAACTCAACAGGTTAACGTTCAGAACATGGAAGAAATGGCAACTATGTTCGAAAAAGCATTTGCATCGGCTATAAAATTTGCAAGTGCAAGTACATTATCAAAAGAAGGTATAGTCACAGGTGAACCTAAAACCGTAGGAAACACTGTATTAATTCCAATCGAAGAAATTGGAATTGAAGACAGTAAAGAAAAGAATGTTCTATATAAAAAGGAAGAAGACCTTGACGAAGATGATTCAAAGGATGATTTTGATGAAACTGAATCAGAAGATGACTTCGAGGATGATTTTGATGAAGGTGATTCTGATATTAATAGTGAACTTTTCAAATCCTTCCTATGACAAAACTATGTAGAATTTGCGTTGCTTTTCGGTGTAGTTATGGTATAATCTACATAGAGTATGCAAAATCAAGTCACAAGGAGGGTATATTATGCATTTAAGTACAAAAATCGAACGTGCAGTTTATTTAGCCAGACGCAAGCTATCATTAGTAGTAATCTCATTGATGTATACGGTAGGAAATATCATTCCTGCATATGCAGGTACGTCAAGCAATTCTTCAAAGTCGGATGGCGTCGCAGGAGGAACTGACATCCTTAATACTAACGGTGATGTGGAAATGGTAAAAGGTATTTGCCAGTTCTGGACTAAATGGGGATGGATTTTAATTGTAGCAACAGGATTCGCTTATTTTAAATCAAAAGGCGATGAAAAAAACAACGGTATCACAAAAGCATCATTAGGAGGAGCAATTTTCCTTTGGATAGCCAGTTTAAATGACGGTACTGTATTGTTCATGATTATAAACTTCATCAAATATTTAGGCGGACTTATACAGTAAGTCTCAAGAGAATAGGAAAGGCTTGGGGGATTACCTCCAAGCCTTTTTATAAATTAGCAGACAAAGCCATGAATCTTTAAATTTTGAGAGCATCAAATTAAATATAAATACAAGGAGGAAAAATTTTGAGCACAATAGTAACTGATTTTCTAAATGTGTTCTGTAGTACGCTTAACACAATATTTGCAGGATTGATTCAATTGATTTTTCACGGATTCCTAGATGGAAGTCTTAGCCCGTCTATAACTAAAATGGACGAACTTCTAAATGGAAACGTTTCTACAATTATGAATTTTTTTTCATGGGCGTCCGGGGTATTGATAGTTGTATTTTGTGTGTTTCATGCAGTTTCTACATTCTTATTTAGAACAATGGGAACAGATATGAAAACTACATTGCAATCTATGTTTCTTAGATTGGCATTTTGTTTTATTGCATTAGCAATGGTAGTTAACTTTGGAAACTGGGCGTTAGATACAGGAATGACATTTTATAGTAAAGCACTTGAATATTTTGGAAGCCAAACTACCGATGAAAATTATGGTTTCGGTGAATTGGGAGATACAAACACGGGAATAGGTGAAGCCATTAACACATTGAAAGAAGATTTAGAAAACGGAGACGAAATAAAGGACAAAGAAAATCCAGTAGTTTTTGGTATTGAAACTGGAGCAGTTCTTGTAGGGACATCATTTGCACCTGTAACAATAACTATAGTGGCTATAATCAGAGTTATAGTACTAATTTTATGCGGTTACAATCTGATAAAATTAATAGCAGAGTTGGCATCACGGTATGCAATGACTATGGCATTATATATGGGACTACCGACATGCCTTCCATTTTATACATCTATCGAAACCGAACAAGTATTTTTCACTTATTTAAGAATGTTTGGTACTGAGATTGGCATATTGATATTAACTCAGATATGGATTTCTATTTCATTCTATATGTATGAAACACTAACATCTGCACTTGTCACAGTATTTTTGTTTATAGCGTGGACTAGGATAGGGGTAAGATTAGAACAGTTTTTAAAGGACATGGGACTATCTACAACCAGTATGGGGGCATCCTTATTTAATGAAGTTGCTTTGTCAGCAGGTATTATGGCAATGGGTGTATCGCGTTTAGGTGGATTAGCAGGAAATATGGCATTAAATGCAGGGGCATATACCGGAAACATGAAATTAGGTCGAGTTGGTTCTGCAATTCTAGGTAAGGGTGTAGGTGTAGAGTCTGTAGCAAGTGCAATGGCAAATTCAGCGGGTGGTGTAATGCGCGCAGAAAAAGAATTTGCAAACATGAACCCATTAGCAAAAGCAATGATGAATGGTACTGATGCAAGAATCCTGCCTAGCATCTTGGCATCTGTTGGAAAAGATGCTAGAAAAGAAATGACAGACGGCGTCCTTGATACTATTTATGGCAATGCTAAAGATGCAGAAGCGTTAAAAGGCTTTAAGATTTCTACGGTAGGAACGATTGGGAAAAATGGTCTTGGAGTTATGCTTAACGACGGAACGCAGACGCTGCAAGGTGTCATTTCTGACAGAAAAGCTGGAAAAGGTTTTACATCTATTCCATTTACAGATGTAAGTGGAAACCAAATGTACTTAAATGTACCTGCTAATGGAAAAGTTAACTTTACCGCGAGCGAACTTGCACAAGGAACACCGGACGGACAGGCACATTATGAGAATATGACTACTGGATATAAATATCAAAGAGATGCTGACGGCAATATTATGACAGACGACAGCGGTAATAAGATTTTAATGACAGATGAAAATGGAAATGTAATGAAGGAAAGCCTTGTCGAAAATGGAGAGTACAGGGTTAACGCGGACGGAAGTGCTTCAATTTATGACGGAAACAGACTGTATGGTATTGTCACACCGAAGGGAGAAGAATTATATGCCTCACCTACAGATTTTGGTTCAAATAACAGGACATTTGAAGAATTGAACCAGAACACCGGGAAATACGAACCGGTTTCTTTCAATGATATGATTGGCACTGACAAAACATCTGCGACACCTGTTAAAATTGTATCCATGTTTTCAAGTGGTGGCGAAAATATGTTTTACAATGGTCATTTCTATCGAACAAGTGGCGGTGGTGTACCGGAATTCTCAAATATCTGTGATGCGAAAGATATTAACATTGACAGCGTGAAATATGACAAGTCTACCGGAAGCTTTTCTTTTGATACGATTAGCGGAAAACATTTAGATTTTGTGGATGCATGTCATGGTTATGCAACACATTCATCTGGAAAGATTGTAGGTTCTAAACAGACAGGACAATATTACGTTAAAGAAAGTCCTATGAAAATGAAGAGAGAAAACAATTAGTTTGAAAGTTGGTGGATAAATGGATGAAAATTATGAGAACTCTGAATCTGGCAGTGACTTAAGAAGGGCGGTCAATACCGCCCGCACAGGTAAAAATGCAGTCAAATTTATGAAAAAGGCGGGCAAATTAGGAAAAAAAGTAAAAGCATTAGGAGCGAAGAAAGTTGCATCTGCAATTACGTCCGCTTTACTTGCAAATCCGCCCGTGTTGATAATCATAGGAGTAGCTATTGGTGTGCTTTTAATTACAGTCTTTTTTGTATGTATATTATATTATCTCACTACAGGCGGTGTATTGATGTCTGTAAAAGGATTTTTTGCTTCATTAAGTGCAATTGTGGCGAGTTTCTTTTCATCAGTAAACAATACGTGGAAAGATTTGATTGGTTCAGACGGGCATCTGGGATTACAGGCTACAAAGGAGTATACGGCAAGTACTGATTCTTATGATGAAGATAACGAATTTGACTTAGGATACATAAAAATGTATGAAATGGAGCATCAGCTTTTGAACAATGCTTATAATCATGCAGTAGATATTGATATTAAGCAAAAGGCGAAAAATGAAGGCTGGTCATACAATGATATATGCAATAAATTAAACCAAAAATACCCAAACGGTTATGGGGATGTCTACAAGGATATTAACTGGGGAGAATTTATGGCAGTATTAGATGCGGGATTTAATGCAGGGTTTTACACCGACGATGAAACAGTTACCGCAAAATCAGATAATGCAGTAGAATATATAAAGGACAAGTATCTGTCAGATGCCTTGAATGGCAAATCAAGTAAATATATGCAGTACTTTTATTACTTGTCATATGATGTAGGGACAGATGAAAATGGTAATACCGTTGTAGATGCAACAATCCACATGTTTACATGGACGCAATTATATACTATGTTTGGCGTTGCCCCTACCGACCTTGTGAAAGAAGACGAAACTACTTGTTATGTAGATTTGCAGGAACAGTCATTAGCGCAAGCGCGAGCAGAGTGTTCGGATGAATATGATGAAAAAAGAACAATTTATGAAACATTACAGTTAGATAGCAATGCGGTAGAATGGACTTACGGATTCAGCAATGAATCAGTGGCAGATTTTATCTCCGCAGATTTAGATGAAGATGATAACGATTGTCCTATCGAGGTTGTCACTCCTTTTGATACATCTCAATGGTATACATCAGTTCCAGAAGTATCAGATGCGAAAGTTCTTGTGAAAACATACCAAGGATGGATGGACATGTATAGTGCACCGACATGTATAGTGGGTGCATCAAGCTATTTTGTGAACACGGAACTGGCTTCGCAAGACATAGTTAATGATATTAATAATAATGGTGTCAGTGTATCGTATAGCACAAGCGGTTGGTGCGGATATGAATGGGGAAGTTGGCAAGGTTCATTTCAAGGCGTTTCATGGGAATATGGAAAAGGCGGTTCAGCAGTAAAAAACGGAAGGTATCTGGTTGCTGTTGCGCCGGGAATTGTTCACCGAGACTATTGGCAGACTACAGGCGGTGTAGCAATGAATTCTGCGTGGTATAATTATGGCTCTAAGCTAATGGATTTAGTATTGCAGGATAATGACACGAGTGAAATCTATTATGTGCCGATTACAACAGGCGATGCCAAAGGTCATGCATTTCCATATGGAATAATGCAGACTGGAATCGCAACACCAAAATCAATGAGTGCGCAAATCCAAGGTGCCACTTTCATGAAGGTTGCAGGTTCAGATTCTTATTATAAGAACCTTGGAACTGCGCAAGATTATCCAAGTGTAATAAGAAATTTTGATAATATTGTAAAGGGTGAAGGCTATTCTGGTATCGGACAGTGGCTATCACATGGTATGGTAGAATGGTGTTACAAATCGAAGACGATGAATTTATCTGCGTTAAGAAAACAATATAAATTAAAAGGCATTATTGTATATAACTAACAGTTGAAAGGAATTAATTTATGAAAAAAAAGTATGCTAAAAAGTTTTTAATAGGTATATGGGTAGCGATGCTGTCATTGCTGATTGGGTTTTTGCTTGCAGTCCATTTTGACAATAAAGATAAAGAGTTTAAGCTTGAAGGTTCAACGGAAAATACTGAAACATCCTCGTTAGCTGAAAAATATACAAAAGAAGATATAGATGAATGGGAAAGGGACGTAGATGAGATGAGAGAGACGGGGTATCAAAGTTTCCAGTATACCCTACAGTTAAGTGAAGCAGATATGCCACAAGTAGACCAGTCACTTTATGAATATGTGGATTATTCCAATGAAGGTGATAATTCGGAAGTACTCGGAAAGACAGTGTATGCACTTGCCGGATATTTTGGTGGTAATATTTCTGATTATAAATTCTTCGACATCAAATATGATGAAACACTTATGCAAGGAATTTATATTATCATCTGCAACGACATTCAATATGATGTTGCGATAAGTGAAACTGAAAATATTATTTATGTAAACCAAAGTATTGTCGACACTTCGGTAAATGATACGGAAATTGTAATGGATGCCACAGAAGAAATGATTTTAGTCGAGGAATGAATATGAAAAGAAAAATTTTAGTGCTATTGTTTTCTGCTACATTGATTTGCGGATGTGGAAATCAAAGTAATGTTGCATCCAGTATTGCTGAAATATCTACAAATGAACAAAAACAATCGCAAAGCACAATGACGTTTAATACAACGGATGATTCAGTCACTATAAGCAAGGGTGGAGAAGTAAAGAAAATCGAAGCATTTCCATACTTCTATAAAGAAGATTATGACAATCCTTTTGGTGATTCAACTTTATGTGACAATGGAAATCTGGTTGTATGCTTAAGCATGATAGAATCTTACTATAAGGAAGAAGAAATTACGCCGGATGCTTTTTTAATTTATCATGCCGGATTATGTAAAGATGGCTCTGCAAGCTTAAATTCCGGGCAAATAACAAGTTTTATAGAAGACTTAGAATTAGGCTGTGTTGAAGACGGATTTAAGCTGAAAGAAGCATCAGACAGCCTTAAAACGCTACATGGTTGTATATTGGTTTATATTCCACATAACAGCATTTACGGAAAAGGTGGAAGTTATCTATTGATAACTGGAATAGACGGAGAAAACTTCATAGTGCATGATGCATCTAAGAGCAGTGAAGAAAAGAATGCGTTAGGCAAAACTGATGAAGATGTAATTTATGATGCCACGGAGTTAACTGCTATAGCATCTAAATCAAGCAGAATGTGGATTGTATATTAGTTAGGCGAAGCAGGAAGGAAATTTTTATGAAGAAAAGCGATAAATTTCTATGTATATCAGCTATTATCATCATAATATTATTGATAGCATTTGTGTTCCCGGCAAAACAAAACGAAAAAGATACACTGTATGATACAGAATCAATTAGTGAATTATCAGAAAGTAGCAGAAATTCGTCTCGCAGTGACAGTTATATAGAGGGCGGAGTAGATGAAGATTATAATTACATAACTAACTTCAATGTTCTTACTGAATATAATATGCCTCTGCTTGGAATTGAGCAGATAGGCGACGAAGTTGACAGCGTTTTAAAAGAAGCAGGAATCACAGGAAATGCACTGACGATTGCAGACAAGGAAAAACTACGGGGGTGCATTAATTTAAAAATTTGTACGGAAGCTGGTTCGGTTGTTTATGTAAAGTATGATTATACGGCTAACGATTTAAAAGTATATATGAAAGAATGAAAAAATATTTTAAGAGACGGCAGGATATGAGCCGTTTCTTTTTTTTTATGCAAAAAAAATGTAGAAAATACCGTTACTTTACATATCGTTTTGAATATTATACAATTGCATGTAGAAACGATTAAATTCAGAAAGGAGGGAGTCAAATGAGTGAGCAAGATAGTAATAGTGAAAATAATTTATTGGTATACAGGTGGACGCACAACGTAATTGAGAAGTCAAAGTTTCATGGAATTGAGAAAAGAAACTTAGCAGAAGCAATTATTGTGCCGTTTGCAGTTTCAGTTGTCATTCTGAGTATTCCATTCACTCGGATTGTTAAAATAATGACACTTATCGTGATTCTGCCAACACTGTTCACTGTATTTGTAAAAGGCTATAAGAACCGTTCTATCTTTGAGTTTATCCGTGATGAAATCAGATTCAAAAAGAGACGCCGTGTATTGCATTTAAGAGGCGTTGAGTACAAGCGGAAGAAAGGAGCGCAGTATACAGACTATGAAGAATACGGTTTTGTTAAATCAGTTATCGAAAAAAGTAAACAGAAACTCACTGAATTCATTGAAAAATACGACGCTGACGACACTGGCAAAGACAGCTAGATATGCATTGGAAAAGACAGAGGATATTACTGAAAAGGAATTTACGGGAAAATATTACGAAGGCTCATCGCAAGAAGAAATACCAATTAAAGACATAAGAAACGGGCTTGTTATCACAAATGATAACCGCTATGTCGGGATGGTTGAGGTCTTTCCTATCAACTTTGAACATAAAACGGTTGAAGAGAAAAGGAGAATTCTTGATAGCTTCAATAATGTTTTCCAGATGCAATGGTATAAATTTTCCATAAAAGTAATGAGCGATTATACAGATGTGAAAGATATGGTTGAAAATGTAGTCTCCAACAGTCATCATCTGACAAATGATTTTTCACGAGAATGTCTGAATGATTACATTAACTATATATATAAGATTGGTTCTACCAAGGCAATCGTAAGACGCTACTTTATCTTCTGGGAATATTCTGGGGAAGACGGCGTAAAAGCCAAGGACTTTGGTAGTATTGTAAAAACCATGGATGAGCAACGCCATAATTTAATCAAGACATTGCAAGATTGTGGAAACTCCTGCATGGAATTCAAAATGGATGCTGGAAATTTCAAATACAACGAATTTGTATGTGAGGTAATTTATAAATTCTTCAACAGAAAGTCATCCTTGACAGAATCATTCCTGCAACGGAAAGCACGAATAGATGCAGATTTCAAGAGATTTAATGATTTGCATGGAACTAATAAGTCTCCTGCTATGGCAGACTATTTAGCACCTAAAGGTTTGTACTTTCTCAATAGAGATTTTATGTGTGAAGATGGAATGTATTATACATTTATCGGATTGGACGGACATAAATTCCCAGATTCAGTAGTTGGTGGAGAATTTACCGACTACATTGCAACAGGTGCATATGTGGATGTTGACTATATTTTTAAAATCAATCCTAAAAATGTCGTATTACCGCTTTTGAAATTTTATAATTCCAACACGGAAAGAGGAGTCCGTGAAAAATTATATAATGGAAAAGAAGACAAGGGAAGACTTTTGTTCAATAAGCTTAAAAATAATAGTTATGTTTATGAATCCTTAAATGGTGACTGCGAATTATATAATATGTCTGTCATTGTCACAATCAGAACACCTTCATATGAATTATTGAAAAATATAGTGTCGGATTTGAAAGACCATTATAAAAGAAAACTCGGAGTATCTATTATTGAAGCCACTGATATTTGTGAAGATTTTTGGAGACAGACAATGCCATGCCTGTATACAACGAAATTATTCAATAAAATGGCACACAATATTCTGTCTAATGCGATTACTTCACTTTATCCATTTACCACATACCAATTATATGACATCAAGGGATGCGTCTTAGGTGTAAATGATAATGGAACGATAGTATCTCCAAATGTTTTCGATACATCTATGTTCATTAATGCAAACATGACAATAATCGGAAGTTCTGGTGCGGGTAAAACATTTACAGAAGAACTTATAGGACGGCGAATGTACTTAAACGGTTGCCGTGCATTCTTCATCATTCCGAAAAAGGCAGTCGAAGATTATTACGAGGGTTGCAAAAATATAGGTGGAACATTCATTTCATTGATGCAAGGCTCGGAAGACAGAATTAATGTGCTTGACATCCGACCAGAGGGAAAAGCTTTAAATATTGATGGTGTTAATTCAAAGAAACTGTCCGGTAGCTGGATGACGCATAAAATTGTCAATGTGTGTGCATGGATAAGTCTGATAATGCATGGAGAGAGGATGACTACAACAGAAACCAATGCCCTGCAAAAAGCACTTATCAACACATATGCAAAAAAAGGTATCACTAGCGATAACGCTTCGATTTATGAAGATATAAATACAGGAACGCTGAAAGAAATGCCAATTCTCGGAGATTTATATGATGAAATCAAAGACAATCCTTCATTGAAAAATATAAAGGATGCCCTAGAGCCATTTGTTCACGGGATAGCAAGTAACATGAATGGTCACACAAATGTTGACATTGAAAATGCAAGATATGTTGTATTCGATATAGACGAAGATAAGATTTCCGCTGAATTATTCAGTTCATTTTTATATCTGGCATTTGACTATATATACAACATGGTAAAGGAAAATGTCACATCAAAGGACATCATTGTTTTGGATGAGGTTTGGAAAATGATGGTAATTCCAGATTCAGCAAAGCAGGTATCCCGAATGGTAAAACTTGTTCGTTCATATGGTGGAAGTGTAATTTCAGCCACACAGCAGATGGGCGATTTTGAAAAAGCCGGAGAAATGGGTATGGACGTTTTAAATAATGCGGAAATCAATTTGTATCTGGCAATGAAACCACAAGATATTGAATCGACCACTCGACTGATGAATTTAAAACCAGACACCGTAAAAGAAATCGAAAAGCTTAAAAAGACATATGGTTTATTAGTTACCAGAACTGAAAAAATCAAGATTCATATTGAAGCAACTGATATGGAACTTGAAACCATGAGTACAGATATTAATGACCGTATTGAAAAGGAAGCAAACAAAGTAGCACAAGAAGAAAGAAAAGTATCCTAATGCGTCGTAATGCATATATAAAGCGTTGCGAATACAAGGTATTGCGTTGTAAGAAAGAATATTTGCGGTGTCTTGGGAGCATTTCAAAATGTTCGCCATGGCAACGACGTAATAATACACATAACGACGCATTAATAATGAACTATTAACATTTTTATTCAAAATTACAACACATTAATTTTAGGAGGGTTCGAAAATGAGAAACAACCAATTATCAAAAGAAGAAAACATTTTATTTGAATTGATTCAGACAGTTGATGCAATGACCTATGATCAAATTCAGCAATTCCTTACCAAATTCTTAGGATGTAGTGAAAATGTTCCAAAGTATATCATTCACAATCTTATCCGCATGAGAGCAATTGAGGCGACACAGGAAGATGAAGAAGGATATATCACATGCGGAAATAGTGGATTCCAGACCAATGCAAATATTAACACAGATGTTATTTATGCGTTGTACTACTTGCTCGACAAAGCTAAAACTTTGGATGAAGTATTGTCCCTTGTTCCGTCCAATATGAATAATGTCGCTTTATCATTCATCTTGAACGGAGAATATTATGAAGCTACATATGTTTCACTTGATGAGATGTATAAGATTGATATGATTCGAAAGAGATATGAAAACGATTGCTTGGATGCAGAATACCAGAAGGATGAAGTGATTCCGTTCCGTTCCGTATTTATGTTTGGTGTTAAGACGGATGAAGAAGAAAGGGAAATCCTTGACAAATTTGAAAAAATGAATTTGCAGATTCCGCATAGTATTGTTATTTTCCACAGTAAAAATCCTATTACAAAGCCTAATTATACGGAGTTTTCAATTGAATAAGTTGGTTGAAAGGTCTGAATATGTATAGTACCAAACGATTAAATTAGGCAACTTGCTCGTCCGGCAGATGCTGTTTTTGCAGGATAAAACGATTAATCAAGATAAGAATTATCGTTCTGAGAGAAGCGTATTATAAGCGCAAACTGATTAAATAATCTTATCTAATCGTTCAGATTATATAAAATAGGCTTCACAGAACGATAAAAATTTATTTAATTTAATCGTTCTGGCAATCAAAATATATGTGCCAAAACGATTAAATTCAATTAACAAATATGAAGGAAAATTTAATCGTTTTGAGTGAATTTTGAAAAAAAATCAGAACGATTAAATTTTTGACTTAAAACCCAGAGAAATCAATGGGTTTGCAAATTTGAACACGAGGAGTTGTTTGCCTGCGACACGCAGGTAAACAATTTTTGAAGTAAAACAGGAGGTGCACTGTGTCAGTAGTTAATGACGAAGAGGATATTAAACAATCAGACAAAAAAACACATAATTTGAATTATAAAAAAGGATATATAAATGAAATATTAAAAATCTGCCTAACAGCAGGCGGAGTCAGCTATAACGGATTAAAGGTGTTAGACGGAGACAGGGAAACTTATACAAATTCAATTCGAAGATTAAGAAACAATGGAATTGTAACAATCAAGAGAATCGGTTCTGAGTTTGTGGCTACACTATCAGATTTCGGAACTACCAATGAACAATACATTGAGAACTTCATCCCATATCTCGGAACTTACACCCGCTTTATAGCTTTAAAGTCAAAAAGCTTAGGGTGGTATAAATCAAAACGTCACAAAACCGACGCAATCAAAGCATTCCGGTACAGTGAAATTGTGATGTTATTAAAAGGAACATCTATCAGAACATTAACAGAAGATAAACCGAGATTGTATGCAGGAGAAAAAGTAGAAAATAACGACGCTTATTTTTACTCGGATTCAGAGGTAAAGGAACTCGTAGGTGGGACAACCCTAATTGATAATGAAAATGAAGATGATAAATTTCTAGTCACAACAAGGGCACAAGGATTTATTGTATCGCAAGGTGGAGTTTATCTTGTGTATCACAGTGGAAAAGAGCAAAGATTGGCATGGGCGGTAGCGCAGGAACAGCAGATGAAATTTAGAACCGCAAATCTTATTGCCAAATCATTCAGCACAAAATTGGATTTCTTTGAAATCAATGACTGTATTATCCTTGCCGACGAAGACAGACCTTTTGTGGAAATGTTTCTCGACGAAGATTTATCTCCAAAAAGAAAAACTGCTTTTACAAAACGGGTATCTATTGAGAATGGGTTTGCAAACACATATTTTCTTCCATATTCGAAACAAGGAAGATTTATGACTGACTTTATGAGTAAAAAACAGTGGAAGGAAGATATGTTTAATTATTTTCTCGAAGATGATAGTTCGCTAAAGAAAGCAAAAGTTGGTTCTGTTGCAGATTTTCATAGCGGAGAAAATCCGGTGCTTTTATTTTGCATCCCAAATGCAACTAGATTGTACAAATTTCTTCTTAACGCAGAAATTTCCGACAAAGAATACCATATATACTGTTTTGATTTCCAAGTAGACTTTCTTAACGAAGTAGTAAAAGGACGTGCGAAAATCTTTAGTGTTTCATTTGATGAATTTGAAGATGCAGTATCAAAATTTCAAAGCGCGGTTACAGAGTGATGCAGACAGAGGGTAGATAAAGTATGTTGCATATGTGCTTTCACACACTTTAATTGCTAACGGCAAAGGTTTTACTCTTTGTAGAAAGGAGCATACAAGATATGGCAAATAAAAAAGATATTGATAAACCAGACTTTGAGAATCAGTCTTCAATGAAAATCTGGTATGATTTCGTAAAGGAACAAGCACAGAAGAATAAAAAAGCAGTTATCCGTGTTGGAATCACAACCGGAGTCGCTTCATTGCTTCTTGGTGGAGTTCTTGGTACATATAGTGCAATCATGTCAAGAGATATAGCTCACTTTACGGTATCAAACTGGCTTATTTATTCAATCAAAAGTCCTGTGTCATGGGTGGCAGGACTGGCAATATTCGTTCTGGTCAACATTGGATTGACTAAATTCATTGTCGGAACACATAAAACAGCAATCAGAGACAAGGATAGAAACTATAACGGTTCGGAAAAAGGCGACAATGGCACGGCAATGAAAGCCACACGAGAAGAACGTAGAAATATGTTCGTGTACGGGGACTATCCAGATTTAAAGGATATTATTCTCGGATGCGACACTGAAAACGAACATGAGATGTATATTTTGAATACCGGCAAAGAAAAAGTAGCAGAAGGTTTAAATAAAAATGTGTTTGTTGTAGGTGCACCGGGTTGTGGAAAAACCTTCTCGTACATCATTCCGGCAATCATGCAGAAAATTAGAGCCGGGGAATCAATGGTTGTTACAGACTTGAAGAAAGATATATACGGCTCAACAGCGGAAATGGCAAAAGCAAATGGTTATGTTGTAAAGGTATTAAATTTTGATAATAGGTTCTTCCTGCATTCAGATTCCATCAACTTTATGTCACTTGTTGGAGAAGATGTGTCTCTCATCACAACACTTGCAGAAACAATCATATCCAACATTTACGGAGAAGAGCAGGAAGATTACTGGAAGACTATCGAAACGAACCTTTTAAAAGCCATTATGGTTTATATAGCTACAAATGAAGAAGGAATACCTAAAACACTTACTTCCGTATACAAAACGGTAAATGAAAAAACCTGTACACAGGTTAGTGCTATCGCAAAGGGATTAGACAGAGATAATCCGGCAATCCCATACTTTAATAACTTTTGCACAATGTCGGCGCAGGTTCAAGACCAATGTAAGAGTGGTTTATCATCCCATTTAGAGGCATTGGCTAATCCAGTCATTCAGAAGCTTATAAGTGAGGACGATGTTGACCTCTCTTTACTTGGCAAGAGAAAATGTATCTATTATATCACATTAAACGACCAGAACCCGAAGCCGACGTCGTGGTTAGTTGCAATGACATTCACATTAATGTTCGAGCAGTTAACACAGTTAGCCGACGCTCAAATGAACCACAAGTTACCAATACCAGTCACGTTGCTAATGGACGAGTTCTACAATCTGGGCGTCATTCCGGCATTTGACTCAAAGATTTCACAGGTCAGGTCGAGAGATATTAGGTGTTGGGTGGTAGTCCAGTCACTTGCACAGCTTGAAACTCTGTACGATAAGACATGGGAGAAGATTGTAGAATGTTGTACCACATGGATTGTCATGAAAGTAAATGCGCAAGGAACGGCAGAGTATTTCGAGAAGATGAGTGGTGTTCAGACCATAGATACAACAAGTGACCGCTTTACGGAAACTAAGACTGACGCTATCCAGTATCATAACGAGGTTCAGAGAACAGTTGCACAGTCACAAAGAATGGTTTACTTTGCAGATGAAATTCGCAGACTTAAGCCTACTCACGTACTTGTATGGGTAAGTGGACACAATGTTGCAGAACTTGAAAAAGTAGGATACACTTCACATCCTATGTGTAAGGAGATAAGAGAGTGCAACTGCGTGGCACATATTCCAAACTGGGTATACAACCTAAGTGCCACCGAAAGAGAAAAGCTTGGAGTTATGAGTGAAAAAGAGTTATGGCAGGCAGAAGGTACACAGAGGATTGAGCTATGTACAGAAGAAGATTTCAAAGAGCATTGGAACAAGGATAAACAAAAAGCACTTGAAGAATATCTTGCTAAATGTGCTTAGCCATATAACCCGTGGCAACATTGCATTGAGTTGATATAGGCATAAAAGAAATCATAAAATAGGTGCGAACATAACTATCTGATTAGTGCAGAATATATCGGCAATAGTTATTGTCGCACCTATTTTATAGTCAATTTCACGCCTATAATGTAAATGGTTATCTGCAAATGTAAAGCCGGGCAAGGAATAATGCTTTTGATTGTAGATAATTCTAAAAACTGAATCGTGCCATTGCTTTGGGGCGGCTCATATCTCCCTAAGAACTGAATGAGACTTTCAGAAAAAGTAAAACGAAAAAGACACCGCAGAACTTAATCTACAGTGTCTTTTTCTATTGAAAGAAAGATAAGGATTATACGCTTGCAGAAACATGGCAAATATAACTGCAAGCCCAAAATTAGATAATGTCAGTTTTAAAACGTAGTCAGTAAGAGGACAAGTCAGGATAGTAAATGTTTCCTATCTTTACGGCTTATACTCATATAGCGCATTACTCCTCGGTATATCCAAAGTTGAAATCATATCTAGTAGCCAAGGACTATTGGTATACCTTCCTGTATAAGCAACTCCCTTAACTATATAAAAATTATACCATAAAATACGAATAATGTCAAGTAAAATATGCGTATATTCTACATTTTTTACATGTGGTAACGTTGACAATTTCTGCATTATACATGTGGAATCAGAGGACAGGGCTTTTCTTTGCAGATAATTTATACGCCAGATTAAGCCATTACTATTAAAGCTGATTGCCAGTTCTTTGAGAACCAGATGAGAATAAAAAGACATGTAAAGAGGACACCGTAGGCATTAATACCCACAATGTCCTCTAATCTATGTAAAACTTAGTTTCAAGTCTATATTTCGGTTTCTTCTTCATTAACATTTTCTTCAATTAAGTTTGTCTCAAAATCTGCTATAAAACAACCGTGATTAAGATGTGTTCTTGCATCACTTTCTAAAATGTTTTGTGCGATTTCATTTGCTTTATCTTCTGACTCTGCACATATTTCTAATTCATCCATGATAATCCTAACCGTATACTTATTCATAATTTGTTACCTCTATGATATTATTATCAATTTCCATTTCACTTGATGGAGTTACAACTCCATATTGATTTATTCTATAGTTACCATATGTTATTGAAGTACAAGGATTATCTACAACAATAGATAAAATGTTAATTCTTTTTATCTTATGACCATCATAATCGTTTCCAGAAACCCCATCTATTGAACCATCCTTATATAAAATACAGAATGCATAATCACTCATATCATTTCCATATTCTATATTTTCAAGGTGTTCATCAATGTATCCGAGAATATCTTTTCGTGTTGTTTCCTCGACAATCATTTTTTCGTCAATATCCGTTATTAGAAAATATCTTGATTTCACTTAATCACTTCCAATCATACCAAGAAATCTTAGTTTCTATACATCTCTTTTGATATAGCTTTCAGAACATCACTGCCACTTGTCTGATAAATCATTTCTCCATTTTTCCAAATTTCAAATACTGGATAATCTTCATTTGCATCGAAATCTTCACAAATACTTTTACGAATTTTGTTTATGTCTTCGCTAACACAAATTGTTTCATTACCGTCATATCCTTGTTTTAATAGCACATATATTTTCATATTTTTCTCCAATCTTCTAAAGAAATGTGAATTAATATCCATTCATCAAACAATCCATAATGTCAAAGTGAGAAATCTGTTCACTCATAAAAAATCCACGATGATTTATTGAAACAATATGTTTTGCGTTTCTTCTAATCCATTCAATAGCCTGTTCTTCTGAATTGAATGTTTTTGTCTGTGTATTATGAGTTGTAATATCTCTCTTGTCTTTTGCCCATGTAATATCTACTGTCATATTTTTTACCTACCTTTCTAAACCAATGAAAATGCGAATTTCCTATCTTGGCAACATGTAATTGTAATCATTGATTATACTAATCATTGCAAGTTCTTCATCCATCCATCCAGAATCAGGTTCATGAATCTTTTCTAAAAATTCATCTTTTTCCCTTGTAGTTTTGAATCTTCCTGCCACTCTTGGTCTGCCTTCCATATCTTCCCAAGGAATATAGGTTACTGTCCACCCTTTTTCTGCAATAATATCCATTCTGTTTCTCCTCTTTACTCCGAAATCTCTTTATATGCTTCCACTAAAGTACAAGACAAACCCTGCATTATCTCTTCGCATATATCCACAATATTCTGAATATATGCATTCTCTTCTTCTGCTGTCAAATCTCTTTTCTCTTCTGCTTCTGTTTCACAAATCCAAGAGTCAAGAGTATTATCTGCAATCATTAAACCTCTAATAATATCAAAATTTGTTCTTGCCATTTCTATTTCTTCTTTCTAATGAAATATCCATTTGCCCTGTCTTTAATAAACTCTCTTCATCTACAATACAGTAGAATCCACTGGCATATCTAACCAAGTCATCATCTAAATCTAATGACTGTAAAATTTCCATAAACCAATAAACCTTAGCTTTAATGGCTGATTTTCAATGCTGATAAAATATCTGATACTTCTGTTTTTGTTTGACATAGATGAAATTCATCTGTTGATGTTTTATTATAATCAGCATAATATTTTTCTTTTATAATGTTTAGTGAATCATTCTTATCGACATCATAAATTATATGCCGTAATATATAGATGTCTTTAATTTTATTTAACACCACGCAATACATGTAATACCTCCAATTTTTAATTATGATAAGAGCTAAAATCATAGCACTCATCATAACCGACGACCTCTAAATCTTCTCTATTGTCAACTTCGCTATCAAGCAACTCTTTGACATAGCACCTCGCTTTTAATAGCTGAAAAGTCTCGCAGTTTTTCCAACCATTTTCTATTTGGCGCACATGCCACCGACAGTATTCTTCTATGACTGACTTTGGCGCATCTGTTATAATCATAATAAAATCGTCTGACATCCCATCTGTAAATAATACTTTTCTGCGTTCCATAATTTTGTTCCCATCTCCATTTTCCCAACTTGTACATAACACCCTAACTTCTTAGCTATATAAATATTATACCATAAAAATGCGATAACGTCAAGTGATAAAATCTAAAAATAAAATCACTTACACAATCATGCAACATACGAAGTAATAGGAGAGTAGCGAATAATCAACTTCGTTGCAGATAAGCGACATTGCTCTTAAGGTTTGTTAAGACTGAATGGCTTGCCGATACCGTAAAGCATGGATTAGCCATTAAACTCGTCGGTTTTTTACCACTCTTGGATACAAATAACTGCATCGAATAACAGTGTAAACCATATATACCAATTGCAACGTTGAGGACACTTTAGAAGAGCATATTGCAATGTCATGTTTTCTTGCTGAATAACTTTAAGCAAGCTTCTTAGCCGTTTCGCATACTTAATGGAGAAGTTGAAGAAAACAGCAAATTTTAAGAAACTGCATGAGGTGTCTAAAAAGCACTGGACGTATTGGCTAGTCTGTACCAGACAGATTGACCAAAAAATTAAATACCTAAGAATGTATGGAATCTTGGGAGAGCGAGAGAGTACTATATATCGGAAAACTGAATCCGAGAATCATAAGCACACAATGGCAAGTCCAGTTGAAGTTACAGAAAGGATATTACGACAGCCGGGGAAAATATAAATTCTTATTTTGTAGAAATTTCACAGTCTACAGCCGCCAATAACCGTGATTTTTAAAAACTGTATGAGAGTTGCCATTCCATAGTTTTCTAAAAACTGAATGAAACTTCAAAGGAAAGTGCAAGCAAAAAAGGACACCGTAGATGTTTGAAATCTACCGTGTCCTTTCGCTAGAAAGAAAGATTAGAATATGTCACTTGCAGGAAAACTCATGGCAAGGTAAAACTGCAAGCTTGTCCACACCCGCGAAAGAAACGTTAACCAATTACGTTTCCATTTACATCTAAAATATCAATCTTTGAATTCGAAATATCCATTTTCGGTAACTGAGACGGATATATACCGCCACATCCTTTTCGACACCTATCACAAGGATGATATATAGAACCACCCTCTTCTAACAGTTTTGTTTTGTATTCTCCTAATGTCGGATGCTTACACCAAACTTTTCCTTTATGACAGGTATAATAACCACAACTGCTCATAATTATTTTCCTTTCTAGCTGAAACGATATTAATGGTCTCTTTTCACAAGCATTCTCGAAATGTCTTCTACATTATCGAGACCGAGTTCAATAAGTTTCTTCATCTGTGCGTCAGTGATAACGTAATTAGGACTGACATATACACGATAATTGTTTTCAAACAATGATTTGTATATTTTGCACCAGCCTTAATGTTGTTATTTGAATGTTGCACCTGCATGAAACAGTTAGTAATCGTCGTCGTCCTCGATTAATTCTCCGCAGGAAGGACAGCAAGGGCAATGTTCATCTTCATTAAACATTCCCATGCTTCTTTTCCACGTATAATTGCAAGCAGGGCATTTATAAGTATCTTTGTCAACTTTAATTTTATATCACATAGCGTTCTTCTTACTTGATTGTCGGATACAAGTTCTGATTGTTTTCTTCGCCTTTTTTATACAATTCTACAAGCCAGTCATAAAATCCTTCTCCACGCCAATTATCAAGCCAAGCTTTCATTCTGTCATAGTTTTTAAAAGCTATAATAGAGCAGTCTCCGTCAGAATTGATTTCATACATTACCTCATAACCCATATCATCCACAAGAGGGCTTACGCATTTACCACGCAAGGTAATTTTTCCAAATGATTCATCAGAAAGTACTGTGCAGAAAGCTTCATTCTGCATTGCTTGTTCCAATTTGTCAATCTTTCTAGTAGCCCAACTAACAGCTTCTTCTATAGAGCAAAACAAATCCGGCGTATCCTCTCCCTCTTTGGTTAACTGATATCCAAAGGTAACGTTCTTTTCAGAATTGCATTTTAAGTAATCTTCCAGATTGTCGTAAATATCTCCACAACAATTCGTGCAAACAACATCAAGGTTGTATCCGTTTACTTTCATTATTTAGCCATCCTCCTTTAACCATATAAATATTATACCATAATAATGTGAAAATGTCAAGTAGAATATGCATAGAATCAACAAAGCTATGTAGAAATATTAATGTTTCAGCCAAGTTATGCGACATACAGAGAAAGTGTACCAGAAGAAGATTACTTTTTGCAGATAAGGAACATCACGTATAGGAATTTTCTAAAAACTGACTGGCTTGCGGATACTTATATACAGATTTTCTCAAACTCTAGGACACCTAGACACCATACAGATAGCACAACCGTTTGCAGATTATATGTGGTAGCTTACAGAGAACCAGTTATATGACATGATTTCCAGAATAGCATGAGAAATTCAAGAGGTGTCTAATATTTTAAACACATAGCGGTTGAATAGCAATATGTGTCACATATACTCGGTGTAACGTTAACACTACTTCGCATAATCTAGTACCAACGTTGGGTTTACTTTCGATATAATACAATGTAAAAGGAGAAGCGGATAGTACTCGTGCCTTGCAGAAAACTTCTCAAGCCTACAATCGCCAGTATTGGGGATTCCTTGCCAGTTTTCTGAGAACTGTATGCGAATTGCTGTTTCATGGCTTTTTAAAAACTGAATGAAAGATAAAGTATCAATGACGATACTATTAGCCGAAGAAAAAATAGTTATGGAAATTAGAGGGACAGAGCAGAGTGCCACGTAATCCGTATAAGATTTATTTTGTAGAAAGTAGCACAACCTACAAGCTTTCATTAATATGAATAGCTTGTCAGTTAATTTCCGGCTCTTTAAAAACTGAATGTCAATCAAAAAAATGCATAAAAAAGCCACTCAGCTAATTTGCTGAATGGCTTTCGAGTGTCGATATTACTTAAACCAATCTCGATATTTCATCAAAACATCCGTAATGCATTGTAATTCTTTTAAAGAAATGTCAGACTCAAAATCCAATTGCCAATCTCCGTCGGTTTTCGGAGCATAGATTTTACAAAGTATTGTAATACAGTCCATTCTATACAGTTCGTATTCCCTGTAAACTATAATACTTTCAAGGCTGAAAAAATTTAACTTATTTTTCATTTCATCTTTATCAGCCGTGGCATTCCAACCATATTTATCTAATTTAGCTTTTAATTCATCACAAATTTTCTGTAGAACTGAACATTTTGAATCTTCCATTTTTTAATACCTCCATACCTATTTGTAAATATAAATGCGTACCGGATAATCACCATTGCCATAGGTTGTGTCGAACAGCACCTTGTACTTGTCTGAATACTTTGGTTTCAGCACATACCTGTGAGCGTAGCCCCAGATAGGAAACTGTCTCAAATATTCTTCCATTTCCCAGTCACAGCCATGTGTAAAATTAGCTTTTAGCCATTCAATAATCTCATCTACACCATGGCACGCAATTTGGTCGCAATCCTCATTTTCTTCCATCCACCTGCCATACCAGTTATTATCTCTGAAATACAAGCGATAGTAGCCGATATAGTTTGGAGAATCTTTAAGACTTTCAATCATATTATCGGTTTCAAAGCCGAGCATACAGCGATTAGTATTGACGTAGTTCTTTAAATCAACATCATCCAGTTCTCTAGGACACCGGAATAATTCTTGATTTGATTCTCCTCTGAATGTTCCATACACAACGGAATATTTATCATCCTGCACGAGCCTATTCATAATTGTATACCCCCTTTTTCTCTAATTTTACAGAAACTCGATATGTATCACCGTTTACATCTGCAACAATAAACGAATTTCCTTCACCAGTCCATGTGTCAAATGCAAAATCAAGCTTTAATTTTCTGTCCTTAAACAACACATGCATCATATCTTCAATAATCTGTGACGAATTATCCTTTCCCATAATCTTGACCTCAATCTCTATTTCATTTGATATATACATTATACCATAGAAATACAGAAACGTCAATAGCGTAGTGAAAAAATAGGTGCAAGAATCATATTTCCTGCACATATTTTTTCATTAGTCACGCTTGTATTCGACGCAATACATATACCCATGTCCGGTCTTGTCCTCGTCAAATTCAAACTCCATAATGAAGTTGTAGTTGTTTTGCAAATACAAGTGCATGTCATATGGCATATACTTGATAGTTTCGATAAGTGGCACATCCCAATTTTCATGACTGTTTGTATGGCTTTCCTCCGGGGCAGTAGGATTCGCCCAAGTTTCGTAGCTGTCAACCCATGCAGTTATATCAGCACCTTTGCCTATCATCTTTCTCTTGCAGTACGAAAAGAACTGTCTTGGTGTCACATTGTTTCGTTCTATTTCCACCTCGTATAGCTTCTCCATGATAACCATCCTGTATCTGTTTAAAAATCAGTTTCTTTCAAGTGCCAACGTCCCGTGCTTTTTGAGTTCGTCTACTGTTGACGGCAGTTCTCCAAAAACCGTGAGAAGTGTCACACGACTAGAAAACAAGTTCTTCTCAATAAGATATGCGGTATCTTTACTGAAAGAATGATTAGCAATCACGCAATCATCCTTGCAGAAAAATTTTCCATGAACAAGTTCAAAACATCCCAATGATTTTGACATAAATTCCACCTCCTTGAAAGTTTATTATGCTCGCAGAAGCTTAGATGTACAATGCTCGCATCTTAAATCTGCGCCTGCGCCTTTTACAATTTCATTGCATTCCGGGCATCTGTGATAGCTAGAAGAAGGGTACACGCTTGTTGCATGATAACCTTTTGATTCCCAGAATTTCCTTGCTACAGTGACACAAGAAAAGTTTCCGTCCCCGGTGCAATTTCTTTTCGTTTTCTTTTCAACCATATTAATCAAATAATACATATCAAAGCCACCTTTCTACAAATACGTGTACACTATACCACTAGTATACCATAAAACAGTTAAAAATATTACCGATAATGACTAAGTTGTGACTATCGGCAATTAAATCTTATTTCACACTAACATTGAAGCCTTTATACGGAAGTGCAATAAAAGGGATAAAATTTTTACTGCAACATTCCTCAATTCTTTCAATCGCTGACAACGTTGGCTCGTGTTTAGCAAGGGTTTTACGGTCATATCCGGTATATGCACCATGGAGCATGTCATGTAGAACTTGCCAGTTAGCACTTCCGAAGTTGATAGCAGTATTATCAGCATTGCGCAGTTTCCCAGAAGTATAATTTTCTTCTCCGCAAACGATAACCTCATTTTCATTTGACACAAGCACGAGCAGTCCATTAAAGAGAGGAGAGTGAGAAGCACATGAGATTCTTACGATACCGTTTTCCTTATCAGATTTGTTTTTCATGGTCAAGTCCTTGTTGAATTGGCAGATAAGGTTTTTTGCTTTATTCATAACACTTTCTGCTAAAGTTAAATATGCATCAGAAGAAGTACGAGAGCAGAGTGCAATAACACAAAAATTATCTGCAATAAACCGTTCCATTTGGCAATCATAGTCGCAATTATAAGAACAGCTCGCATCAAATAATGTTTGTCCGGTTACTTCTTTGAACTTGGAACTACATTTTTTATAAATGTCGCAAGCAGTAGCATATATTTTATATGCTTTCTTATTTACTTTGCTAAGATGATAATTGCCGTCCATGCAGTTCATGAAAAATTCAGAAACTTTTTCCTTGTAAGACTTTTCCGGCTGATTTATTTCAGTACTGAAATAATTGAATGGACGGATACTACTGTCTGCTACAGTCATTCTGATACAATTATTTTTCTCGTCAAAGGAAACGCTTTTTACTGCATAATAACTCATATCAACACCTCATATCTCTTTCATTTAATATATATTATACCATAAAAATACAAAAAAGTCAATATGAAATGTAATAAGAAAGAGCGGTGACACTAGCGTATCAGTCGCCCTTCCTTGAATGTTGTATAAAATTCAGTATGATTTAGAATCCAAAGTTCATTTTATGTTCGTCATAATCTTTATTAACAAAATCATTCGGAACAAATTGCACGGATGAAGGTGGCATAGCATATATATCACCTTGCGTATCCTCAACTATTGCTTCCGTCCATTGGACTCCACAGCCTTCGGCGTCGCTTGTACAGTTTACCCCGAATTGATGAAAATAGCCAAATTTCTGTATACCGTCAACAGTCCATTTACATTTTCTCATTTATTTTCTCCTAAACAATCATAAATTTATCGCATTTCCTGCTTCGTCATATTCAATTGGAGCAATATGCAACACATATCCGATTCCTTTTTCTTTGTCATAGACTTCCATTGTTCCGCCTACAGCAAATTCAAAGGAAAACCGCTTGTCGTCGGATGAAATTAATGAAGTCAGATGTTCAACAAGTTCATTCATATTCTTAGCACGTTCTTTCTGTTCTTCTACCGACATACTCGTAACTTCTTTTTCATTTTCTTTTTTGTTCTTCGCACGGATAATGCGGACAGCTTCTCTGATTTCGTCACCCGTATATCCCGAAAGAAACAGATGAATGTATTCTCCGTAACTGTCAATTGATTCTGCTTCCACTAACAAGTCATCCAAGTCTAAACAACACGCTTTAATCTTATTTACCAATCCTTCAATATTTGCCATAATTCTAACTCCTTTGTTATTATATGTATATTATACCATAAAGATGATTAAATGTCAATAAAAAGGTAAAAAGAAGATTACAGAAGAAGTGTACAATCCCCGAAGCTTTATCTTCGGGGATTGCGATAACTTATTATTCAATATACAAGGGTTTATTGAGATGAATGCTCACAAGAGAATTATCGGTTTTATTCACATAAACTGTTGCATTGACGGAATCGCCAACTTTTAAGGAATTATATGTGACAAGTACCGTGCAGATACACATTATCAGCAGAACAATAGCTGTAAAAGGATAATATTTTTCCATATCATTATTTACCTCTCAATTCATCAGCTTTAGCATTGATTAATGCCTGTCTAGTCCATTCGCTCATGCGGTTGTAGAAAAGAGTATGATTATCCATTAATTTAAACCACTCAAGAGCATTATGTTCAGCCTGTTCTTTTGACACACCCTTGGTTTCAATTTCATCACGAACCGCCCAGTCCCAATCGCTGTCGTGAACATTGTCTACAAGAGTATCTTTGTCAAATAACATGCAAATATCTTCAACGTTGTTAGTTTTGCAGTATTCGGATAAAAATTTTTTATCCTGTTCATAAATTTCATTTTCGTCCATTTTTTCACCTTTGCCTGACTGATACTCGGTCAATAGTTATTCGTTTGGTTTCATCTCCAAAATCCCAGCCTGCTTCTGCAAAGTCGTCACGATTGCAGAATGGAATGCTTGGAAGTCTGTGAGAGAGTACTTCATCCTGTTCAATCTCGTCATACTGGTACTTCACATATGTGCCACTTGATTCTCTGATTTGAACAGAGATGTAATTTTTATCATCTGGAAATTCATTGATTTTCGCAGTACCGGACAGTTCTGCAACGATATTGGCTTTTGTGAGCGCAACATCATAAACTCTGTCAAGGTTTTCAAACACACCTACAACAGAAGTGTTCTGAATTTCATTACCTGCATATTCTTTCTGGTGCAACACATATAGTTTCATTAGCAATAATCTCCCCGAATGATGGACATGTTCTTATCAATGCCTGCCTGTAACTGTTTTTCGATACTGTACTCAATACTTGCAAATGACGTATTGAAGTCACCGGAAAGCAGAGTATTTAATAAAATATCTACAAAATCAGAAATATCATATTTACAGAGTTTTTTCTTATATTCTTCCAACATGTCAACATCTAAATCGGCAAGCATGTTTGCAACCGTGCTGTATTTCAATGATTTCGCTGTTGGATACTGTAACCATACTGTCCAGATAGGGTGAAATGTGTCGTATCGAAAGCTATTTGTTGCCTTATCATACAGTACAACACCAAAGTCATAGGAATTAGTGCTTTTAAGTTTGAAAGCGAGGTAACAGTCGGTGTAATGGTTACAATGCATAACTCTGATATTTGTTACAAAGCAAGAGCAGTACGGTGCATATCTTAAATATCTCACAGCCAAAGTGCGAAAAAAGGTGTCCCATAAACCTATGTAACGTGCTTTCTTCTCATTGACATACTTCTCCACGTCATTATCAGATTTAACCCTCAAAGCTAACAAGTTTTCTAATTTTTCATTATTCCACATTAAAATTACTCCTTTTCATCTGTCTGAATACATTTTTTTGAAGTACATTTTCCATCAACTTCACATGGACACCCCTCAATGCCACATTCTCCATAAGTGACCGGATTTCCGGCATTGTCTTTATCGTATACCGTCTTAACAACAGCACCACATACTTTATACTCTACCATATCAATAACCCTCCCCTAATCAGTCAATCGCATATCCGACAATAACAAAGTCTTCATCATGTTCTCCATATTCATCACGACAACTCATGTCAAGACACTTCGGAGTAACTGTTAAAGATTCCTTTTCGTTGACAAATTCAAAGCCAACACCGTTTATTAACTCCTTAACTTCCCAACAGTCAAGATAGCTTTCGCCATTCCAACCATTAAGGGCAACAATCCTGCCGTCAATCTGTACGATTGGAATATCCGCTGTGCCAGACCAATGACCAACAGGTTTAGAACAATCACATTCTGCCATGCGGACAAAAAATAGGATAGTATTATCTACTTCGGAAGGAACTAATTCTTTAAGCGCACATACCAACATAGCATATTTAGAGCAGTAAGTATCTTCGTTGTATAAACTCAGAAAACTACCGAAATTCAATTCGCTATCTTTCATGATAATATGAACCCCATTGTCACCAAATGGACTTGCCACCTGCCGGATGTTATACCAACAAGCAACACGTTCTTCAAGCTTATCAAAGGAATTTCCACCGCAGTTATCCCAATTCATATTACTCGGAAACAATCCAAAATCTAAGGCATTGATTTTGGAAGGATTAACAAAGAGACCTTTATTGTTCACTGCCAATGGATTTAATATAATGTCCGCAATCTGATTAATAGTACACAATTTATAAATATGTTCCATTTGCCAATATCCTCGCTTTCTCAATTTCTATATATATTATACCATAAATATACTATTAAGTCAATGATAAAATGTAGAACAAATGTAAATTTACAAAAAAATGTAAAGTATATCGTGAAGATTAGCAGTGAATACCTTTTGAAGTATTTCTGTATTTGCAGATAACTGAGTAAGCAGTCCCGGTCACAAATTGTATATCAGCCGAAGAGAGAAGAGAGTGAATATCCAGAAAGTCTTTATACGATTCATTAGAAGAAGTTACGCATACACTGATTTCCTTGCATACATTTATTTCTGCAAGGAACGTTGCACAGACTACGATATGTTCATATTCATTGCTTTCAATATTACACAACTCAGAATCACTATCAGCGAAAGACCGGAATAGTTTTTGTTGCAGAAAACCAATACCGTCTGGAATTATCTCTAACTCCACATAATCGACAAAGCAGTTATCCTCGTTCTGGTCGCAATTGTATACAGGATAAGAGTATTCTTTTATGCATTTATCTGTTAACATTATGATTCATCTCCAATTTACAATAGTGCATGTATTATACCATAACTACAACGTAAAACATAAAATAATACAATTAATTTTGTTGACTAAAAAACATACCTATGGTATAACATATGTATCGTTTGAGAAAGGACTATGGATAAATGAGATTCAAAAAAGCTTTATATATAGCCGTTGCGGGGACAATTATATTAACATCTGGATGTGGAACATCTGACGCTGAACCAAGAGAAGCAGTACTATCATCTCTTGGAGTAAAAGATAGCGAAATCATTACTTCCGATAAGGAAGATATAAATGATACTTCTTATATTTTGGAGACGAATTACCGGGGTGCAGATATGCCGATAGAATTGTATGATGTCCCTTTTCAAAAATCGGATTACTACATTACCAATAAAGAATTTGAAGATGTATTGAATAAAAAGATGCATAATGTGCAGTCATACATTGATTCCGCGACAGACTTTACAGGCTTGATATTCGGCAACAATTATAATACAATTTTAGAAGACCAAGATACATTTCTGGAAGCACTGGAAGGTTATCTTGGAGAAGATTCATATGTGCTTGATTCTGATACAGAAGACTTTATCAATCAGTTACTCGAAGCTTATGTTGACAATAAGTTGGAAGTCACAGCAGATTTTAAAACAGATGATAGCCTTGTATACAATGACATACTGTACTATGTGAGAGGAGTTGTCGAAATTACTGTAAGAAACGGAAATGCTTCCGATTATGAATCTTTAACTGGAATCATGACCAAGAAAAATGAAACAGTTAAATACATGGTAGAATATGGATTTGAACCGGATAATCCAAGTAAAGTTGTCACTATTAACAAGATTGGCTATATTAACTAGGGAGAGGATTTTTATGAAGGAAAAAGAATATGTCGAATATATTCAGAAATTAATCATTAACGCAGAGCAGGAAGCAATGAAAAAGAAGTTGCAGACAAATGATGAAACCATTCACTTAAAGGCAGACGGCGTGTTGGCATTATGTAAATTGTTAAGGCAGTCGGCAGAAGATTATGCAAATGGGACACCATTTGATACGCAGGCAGTGGCAAATCAGACACCTCTTAGTGGACTGTACATTAAAGAAGAATTACCGCAGAATTAATTATAACGGCTGATTGAAAAATCTATCAGCCGTTATTTTTTCTATAGATATAAGCCGGAAATAATGAGAGAATCGATAGCATTGCAGAATTCAGCCCAACTAGGATATGCTGTATGTCTTTCTCCGTTCTCGATATATTCACATTCTACGCAGTTCGGCTTTCTATAAGGAGTACTGTCGAAAGCACATATGCCATTACCGGAAACAGGGCTTCCACAAAATCCACCAGAACCATACTCGTTTTTTAAGAATGCGACGCGCTTTCGGGTGCTTTTCTCATTGGAAAAGAAATCTGCAATCCGTTCCTTGCCATGAGAAAATGGAGAACCTCTTTTAGCAAGCTCACTCAGATAATCGAATTTTGTTGAAAACATATCCAAGTCGAACAGTGACATCTGACCGTCACATTCATAATTTGCAGACAACATAAGCACACCTCTCTTTATTATTTACATAATTCATTTGCGTGTTTCGTAACCCACCTTTTAGCAGAAACAAGCGACTTGCATAGTGCTAAATAATCGTAGCCACCTGCTTTAGTTGTGACGCCAAATCTGGTATCACTGATTTTGTCAATCCACACGAAAATACCTTTCGCTAATTCGCATGACCATTCAGTAGGGCTTCCATTTTCATCATCACATTCGCGCACAATTTTCCAATCCATGAAAATCTCTCCTTTACTTTATATAAATATTATACCATAAATATATACAAATGTCAAGCTGAGTAATAACAAAAAAGCGCACCAGTATGGCACGCATGTAGACAGAAAGCAGGGGAAGCAGTGGCAAAACCGCTTCCCCATTTATGAGGTCAAATAATAAGTAAATTACAAATTTATAACAAATATATATTACACGAATCTTATTGAAAGTCAATCGTAATTAACTGTATTTTATATTATACCATAGAAATTTTAAAATGCCAATATCTTATGTATGAGGGCGAACTGAACGCTCGCCCTGCGACTGTCTGCTTATAAATTCTGATTGCATACAGTTTTCTGCATATGCCCGCTTGCTTTCTTATTTTCATAATTTAATTTGCCGGGATGTAAACAACTTTTAAGTATACAAGGAACTGTCCGCAGATAGTCGCGTTGAGGAATTTTTTTAGTACGCAACCATGATTGAATTTACTACCGTCATAGCTGTTAATAATGTGGCAATTACAGCAGGAATAGAAAATTTAATCATTGTAATAACGTAAGACATTATGATTTCCTCTTTTCATATTAACTTTTCAACTGATAAGTATATTATACCATATAGATAGAAAAATGTCAAGTAGACTTTGATGTAAATTTTGGTATAATATACATTGTAACGGTGTTTCACTTATATTTTATTCTCTTTTAGAACGTCTACTGTCATGGTAGGCGTTCTTTTTAGAAAAATGGAGGTTTTAGTTGAAGAAAGCAGTAGCAGTAGCAACATTATTCAGTGTGGCATTGGCAAACATGCCAACAAATATAAAAGCAGAAGAAACATTGTTGAAAGATGATATTCTAAATGCAACGTTGCTCATGGAAGAATTACTAAATGATGAATATTCTCATGTAGAATCAACATTGCAACAGGATATAGAAAACAACAACTGGAATTACACGCTTACCATGGATTCTTTTTATGAAAACGGCAATCCATATGACAACATGGACTATCAGCAGACAATCGCAGTATTGTGCACGGTTATGAATCATTCTTCCGCAACTATTGCAGACATAAGTTTCTTAAAAATGTATGAGACACCTGCAACGATTGAAAAAAATGTTCCTGTAAAGACCGATAGGTATAAAGAAGTGCAGGAAGGCTTGTACGAGAAAACAGGTGTTGCTTACATCACGGAAGATGGAACATATCCATTATACAAAGAAACAGAAGACGGCTATTACATTATAGACGGCGAGCAGGAAATAGCATTGGATAGGGAAACAGAGGATTATGCAACCGTAACACTTGAATTAAAATCTACAGATGAACTCATGGCAGACGTAGGAATAGATTTTTCAAGTGTTGAAAACGAATACAGTCAAAGACTTGGCGAGATTATGGCAAGTGGAATAGATGAAACAAGCTTAAGTCAGAGTGTATTTGTGCAGATACAATCTGGAATACAGTTATTAAGTGATGATGAAAAAAAGCAATTAGAAACAGCAGAAATTGAAGCAGAAGGAAACAGGTTAACATTAGTCAACGTTGCATCAAGTTTAATAGGAAGAGTACCTTACCAATGGGGAGGAAAATCTTCAAAAAGTGGATATGATACGTCGTGGTATACTTTTGAAAATGGTCAGCAAAAAGGATTAGATTGTTCTGGCTATATTCAATGGGTGTTCCGAACAGCAGGATATAGTGAAGATATTTGGAAACAGTTAACCTCTACATCTACAATCATGCAGACATGCGAGCAGATTCCGCAAAGCGATTTGCAGATTGGAGACTTAGGTATTTTAAATAATGGTGAAACAATTAACCATGTAGGCATGTATATAGGAAACGGATATTATATACATTGCAATGCAGGGGATAAAACAGTATCTATATCGAAGCCAGAATTTACATTGTTTTACAGAGTTGCAGAAACAGATAGTGAAATATTATCTCCGCAAGCGGATGGTGACGTGGCAAGCAGTATCACATATACAGATGAGGAATTATATCTGATTGCGCAGACTGTATGGCACGAAGCAAGGGGAGAAGGCTCGAACGGTTGGATAGCAGTTGCAGAAGTAATAAAAAACAGGGTTCTAAATCCATTATACCCGGAAACTGTTCAAGATGTAATTTACCAGACGGGGCAATTTTCATATAATGAACAAATTGTAAATATGATTCCAAATGAAACCGAAATAGAAGTTGTAAAAATGGTTTTAGATGGAAAAGTAAGCATCCTTGGGGATGATAATGTCTTATGGTTCAAAAATCCAACAATTACAGATGACGATGAAGCAGATATTGATAGCACATCTGAAATAAGTGATTGGAACGGACATAAGCCATATAAGCTTATTGGAAGTCATATGTTTTATAAATAATAATAATATGCAGTGCATTTCCTTATAAAACGAAATGCACTGTTTTATTGTATTGACAAAATGGTATACTTATGGTATAATATATCTACAAGAGGTCAAAGAAGTAAGAGAAATACGTGTTTAGTTTGAGGATGGGAGGAATAGAAATGTTTGTATGGAAATATGGAGAAAACGAGCATCAGAAATATTACGAAGTGAACGTTGGAAAAGATTATTTATGTGTATTTGCAAATAAACAGAATCCTAACACATGGCTTGGCTCATATAATAGCATTTGCATTCATAACAAGACAAAGAATGACAGAATAAGAAAGAAACAAGGTCTTGAAAAAGCTTGCCATCCATCAGAATTAAGACAGGATTTTATGTTATGCAGTGATAATCCAGAGTATATGATGAAAAAAGTTGAGTATTGTTATAATCATAAGCTTATGGAAATTAGCCAATAACAATGAAATGAGGATTTACTGTGAAGAATGGAGGTAGATTATATGAGTAATTACAAATTTTATGAATTAGATTGTGGTGTCAAGGCAAAAGAAAATAAAGAATATGGTTGTGAAATATGCAGAGGATTGGTAGATGCGGAATATAGTATTGCTATAAAAGCAGAACATGAACCGACTTTTGAAGAAGCCGAGGAGTTTATTAAAGATGATTTAAAAAGACTTGGTTATGATGGTGTTTATGGAATTACGCCAATAACAGAATATGAAGTGCATCAATTTTTTGATGATAGTAATATTGATAATTGGAAAGTAATGAAACGATGATTTATTTAGAAAGTGAGGAGGCATTATGATTATTGCAAAAGAATTATTTGATGAATGTTTTTGCCCGTGTGATGGAATTGGAAGAGTATGTCTAAGGGGAGATGCTATAAATCCAGAAATTAATTTTCCAAAAGAACTGGTGGACAAAATGAAAGAGAAAGATGGTGAAGAATATACTCCATCATGTTTTTCAGTAGATGTTGTGGATGAATCGACTGCATTACTTTACTATACTACTTATATTGGAGATTATATTGAACTTGGTGTAGTTGATAATGCAAATGAACTTAAAAAGTATTATTTAGAAACTGCTGATACAAAAGATATTAAAGAAACTGGATGGAATTAAATCCAATGAACGGAAATTTCTTGGTTAAAAATAGGAGAATGCTATGAGCAAAACTACAAAAAATATCAGCAAAATCAAAAGAGACTTAGATAGGATTAGCGGTCTGGATGGAATTGTCGGAGATAAAATGGAATCACTTGCTACCACGGTTCATGAAATGGTAGAAGATATTCTCGATAACCATACTAACGCAAGTATTTTTGATTATGAAGGAAAGTAAGATGGTTCGACTAAGTCAAAACATCAAAGGTTTGAAAGAAGGGAATATATGACAAGAGAAGAGTATGCAAATTGCGAAAAGGTAATGAATGAAGCTATTCGAACGGCAAGCGAAGCAAACAAAGAGTTCACTAAAGCAGGCAATTGCCATGATACTACAGAACGGCATATTCTGGAAGCAAAAGCATGGGAACATAGGGGATATGCGAACGGAATTTGCCAAGCACTTGCATTTGTCGGATTCAAACATAAAGATATCGAAAAACTCAATAACTTAATCAACTAATGCAGGACAGGACTGAAAAGTTCTGTCTTTTTTTTGTGAGTATGAATATGAATATTAATATTGATACTATAGTATCAATATTAAAAATGATTGATATAATTGAGTAAAAGTTGTATGATTAATAAACAAAGAGTTAATTACTCAAAGGTAGGGGCGATGCTATGAGAAAATATACAATTACAGAAGCAAAACGGGAAAAATATAAGAACTGTTACCTAATATATAAACTTGCAGATGATGTATCTGTAATAAATTCTGACAGAAAAAATTATGAGGATATGCAAAAGGCATTGGAAGCAGTCGGAGTTAATTTTGAAATTAAAGATGATGAACTGCACATTTTTATTTTCCCAGATAAATACGTCCGTGTTAAGGAACGCAATTCAGGGAGAAGCAGAAAAATTGCAAGAAAAAATAATTCAGATAACTATTATAAATATGCAGATATTGTTTTTATGATGCAGACAATGAAAGATAGAGAAATTGCAGAAAGAATCAGTATGCCTATTGCAACATATAAGAGACATAAAAAAACCATGAAAGAGAGTAATTATTACAATTCACTTGATTTAAACAGACTTAATGATGAAGTGTATCTGCAAGCACAGTCGGGAAATCATATTTTTTAGAATTGAAAGCCATGAGCAATGATGATAATTGCTTATGGCTTTTTTCATATCTATCAGATGTAGATAGTACATTGATTATACGGTATACTTATGGTATAATTCACGTTGAAATGTAAAAACCAATTTTATACGGAGAGGTAAAAAGTGATGAAAACAAAAAAGAATCAGAAGTACCTACTAATCTATATTACCATTGGATTAGTGGTAGTGATTGCAGGTGTTTTTCTTATCATTGGCAATCCATTCAAGTATTTCGACGACAAAGTAATTTCTAGTAACTCGTACCAAGACGAAGAAAGTTATGGAGATGTGAGCAGTATTTTCCAAGACCAGATAGAATCATATCTTTCATCGTATCTGCAATCGGCAGATAATCTGGGATATGTTACCGAAGATGACATGAGCGCAGTAACGGCAGAGATTACAACCGGAATATTAAACTCAATTCCAGAAACAGAGTTAACAGAAAAAAACTGGGATGAAATCCGTCAATTTGTAACGGACGCTGTCACAACGGAAATGACAACATACAACCTTACAAATAATGAATCGACAATTAAACGATTTGAATTGACAGATGAATTTAAAAATTATATCAATTCACAAATTGTACCGGCTATCACAGCGGAATATCAGATTTACAATAACGATATTGACGATTTGAGAAAATCATTGTCAAATCTTTCAAATGAATATGCCAAAAACAAAGCTTCCTATGATTCATTGATTAATAATATTAAAAGTTCAATGAATACAATTGTCACTGATATTAAAAGAGTATCAGATGTAGCAAGTTCCACAGACGAAATTGACAAGTTGAAAGAGACTGCAAAAAACATTAACGGACAGGTAGACTCGTTAAAGAAAGATACCCAGAATCAGTTAGATTCTGCAAAGAATGAGTTACAGGCACAGATTGATGCAGAAAAAGCAAATCTCACTACCAACATTACAAATCTTACTACCGTATTGAATAACTATAAATCAGAAACGGCACAGAACTTTACTACAGTAGACGGCGAGATTTCAGCACTCGAAGCAAAAATCAATGAAGCGATTGCAAGTATCACTCAGATTACCCAACAGCAGGTAAATGATGTAAAGACAAGCTTAAAGGCACAGATTGATTCCAATAGTTCTTTATTAGACAGCCAAAAGCGGGAATACACAGCGATGGTGGATAGCTTACAGGCATCTACAACAACAGAGTTAGCGTCGGCAGTGTCTAACATGGAATCAAGTATTAAATCAAAGACAGAAGAAAATGCAAATTCTTTAAAAAATGCAATCGGAAACTTATACGGTGGCGCAGACAGCAATATCACAATATCAGAACTTCTGACACAGATTGCAGACAGCAATGATTATACGGATGAACAGAAAACACAGTTAACCGAACTTATCAATACAAAGTATGGTTCACTGGAAAGTTCAACACAGAAAAATATTGATACTGTAAAAGATGATTTAACAAAAGAAGTAGAAGCAAGAAAATCTTACACCGACACGGCAGTTGATTCGTTAAGAACAAGTGTTGGAGAACAATTAGCAGAAATCACACAGCAGTTGGCAGATACAAAAGCAGAAATCTTGCAGATTACAAAATCACAGGTGGATGAAGTAAAAACAACATTGACTGCACAGATTGAAAACAATTCATCACTCTTGGATGAGCAGAAGAAAGATTACATTGCAAAGATTAATGCAATCGACGCATCCACTACAAAAGAGTTACAGGATGCAGTAAATTCTATCAATGCTGATATTCTCCAAAAGTCGCAGGAAAATTCTGATGCACTCAATTCTGCAATTGAAAAACTGTATGGCGGTGCTAACGATACTATCACGATTAGCGGACTGGTTCAGCAGATTCAAGACAGCAATGATTACACAGATGAACAGAAAACACAGTTGACAGCACTTATCAATCAGAAATATGGAGACTTGGATACATCTACCAAGAAAAATATTTCTGACATCAAATCTGATTTAACACAGGAAGTGGCAGACAGAAAACAGTATACGGATGATGCAGTAGCTAATCTGAACACCACATTGAGCGGACAGATTGCAACTTTGACAAAACAGCAAACAACAACAGCAAGCGATTTAAAAAATACAAAGACCGACTTATCGAAGACGAAAACGGATTTAACTAACACAAAAAATGATTTATCAGATACAAAAAACACAGTAGCAAGTCAAGGAAACAGGCTAGACCTTGCAGAAACTGACATTGAGAATATTAATGATACCATTGATTCCATGACGTCAGATGAGTGGATTGATAAATTCACTATTCCGACAAGTGCGTGGGTATCCGATGGTACAGGAAAATATTATTACCGGGTAACAAACAGCGCAATTTTAATGAGTCCAGAAAGCGACATTACAGTTAATTATGCGGATACATCAATTAAGATTGCAAAATATGAGCAGAGCGCAGGATATTTTGATATTTATGTATACAGCGTACCTGCAAGCAGTGTAGTAGTAAATTATGTTCATATCCAGAACAGGGCAACCAATTAATTTCATATAAAAGGAGATAAAAATATGAGAGGTTCAGTGTTAGAATTATTATTAGTAGCAGTAATTGCCATAGTTTTACTTGTAGTAAGTGGAAAAGGCAATAAAGTTGTAGAGTTTTCAAAAGCCTTAAGGGAAAGTAAAAAAATCCTCACAGAAAATGAAAAGAAAGAAGATTCTGAAAAAGAAGAACAGCCAGTTGTGACAGAAACTACAGAAGCAAAGGAACAGAATGCTTAATGAAAAATGACGCAGAAATGGAATTAAAAGACCATGTGCGTGAAATGAGAAACAGACTTCTTGTCTGCATTGTGATATTTTTGGCAGTGTTCGGCGTTTCCATGTATAAAGCAAACAATTTGCTGTCACTGTTTCTATCACTTGCAAACGGTACGGATATAAAAAGGCAGTTTGCTTTTTTATATCCACAGGAAGTCTTTATTCAATATTTAAGCATTTCTGCACTCGTAGGTGTCATAGTAACGATTCCAGTAATTTTGTATGAAGTAGGAATGTTTGTTGCTCCGGCTGTTGACAATAAACTTCCTTTTTTCCTATTTATAATTTCCGCAGGGATTTTATTTTATATAGGAATGGCATTTTGCATATTTGTTATGTTACCATTCGTTATGAATTATTTTTCAACAATAAATGCACAAGTGAGTGCCACAGGAATGATTTCTATTGAAAAATATATGTCTCTGATAAAAACAATGATATTGTCATTTGGATTTGTTTTCGAGATTCCGGTAATAGTAACAGTATTGAGCAAGGTAGGCATATTGACACCAGAACGTATGTTGAAATTCAGAAACCCTTACATTGTATTATCATTCTTAGTTTCTGCAATCATTACGCCACCGGATGTTACTAGCCAGATTATCGTTGCAGTGCCAATGGTAATCCTTTATCAAATCAGTTATGTAATATGCAAGAAATGTATTAATGGAAAGACCGTAGAATGTGAGGAATGAGCATGGGAATTGGAGAATGGCTTATTATTATCCTTGTTGCAATCATGTTTATAAAACCGGAAAAGGCAAAGGAATATACAAAAGTCGCTGTAAAAGTGCGCAAATATATTAATGACGCTACAGCGGAAGTGAAAAAGGAAATGAAAGAAGCAGTTGACGAAATGGATAACTGTACAAAAAATACAAATGAGCCAACTGTCAACAACGTTGAGAATAAAAATATGGAAGCAACGCAAAATGCAGAATAAGATTAGCAGAAAAGAAATGTTGAAAAAATGCGGAATTGGCGCATTATCACTAGGAATTTTATCATTTTTAAAACCGACAGAAGCACTTGCAGGCATTGAAGACAATTCATCAGCGGTATCTTCAACGGTCTATGTTGGAAACACACAGCCGTTAACATCATCTGAATATCTTGGATGGCTGAATACAACGGACGGACTATGGTATTACCGGACAGATACTTCGAGCAGTGTTTGGAATGTAGCGTCTAGTGCATGGACTTAATGGGGGTATATTTTATGGTAAATTGTTGTATTCATGAGGATATTTACAAAGGGCAAATTGACAAAAAGAAATATCGCATTTGGACGGTAATGGGGCGCGAAAGCACGCTTTCTTATTGGTATGTGGTCATGAGTGATGAAACATATGAGAAAGAATACAATCACGAAAACGTGGATTTAGAATCAGTCGACGATAAAATCACAGACCAAGCAATTGACATTCGAAAGCTTTCAAATTATATTCCACTTTCTAATAGTGAAATCTTATTTAACCGGAAGCAGACGATTATTCCTATTATAAGAGAAGCCTTGAAAGCAGGATATGTTAAAGTAATTTAATTTGAAAACGGTTGGAAGAATAAGGATAGTAGAGAGAATTCTTTGCTATCCTTATTTTTTAAGCTCTTATTATTGACAGAAATGATTAATTATGGTATAATATAAATAAATTAAAGGTAATTATATTCAGAAAGCAATTAGAGGTGAGTTATGTTTACATGGAACGTAGAAGATATGAAGCTACTGAATCAGGAATGCAATACATTCATTGGCAAAGAGAAGATATATAATTGTGAGAACGAAGTATCAAGAGAAGAAAAATTAGAATTTGTTGACAAAATGCAGGACGGAAAATTAAGCTATGTACTGTCTCTTGCAGAGCAGTTTGAAAAAGACAAGGAGAACATGCCAAAAGACGGTCAGGGTGAAGTAAAAACCGTGTCACTAAAAGCATGGCTCAAGATGAACGATAGCAGACATTTAATAGATGATTCATATTTGCATGGAGACATAAAACTTCTTGATAAATCATTTTCATGTAGACTTATTATGCGTATCAATCAAAAAGGTAGCAAAGATGAATATGAGGATTATGTGGACGAAATGTTCCACCGCCAGTTAATAAAATGTGAAGAAATGGAGCATAAGTATTTTCTTGAACACGACGAATACTCTATTTTAAAGCAGAAATTCAGAGATAAAAATTACAACACAACATTTGGTGTTCATATCGGGACTTGGAGCAGTGGAAGAATCTGTGTTCACGATGAGAGTGGAAACGAGAGAGATATTACAATAGATGAGTTGAAGTATTTACTTAGTAAGTATGATGAGCTGGATAGTTTAGTAGAAAAGATAACAGCGGAAACAAATATTATGTATTAGAATAAAAAAATGTGGTAAAGAAAGAAGACGCTTTCCGAATTAAACTGAACTTTCTTATGTTGTTAAAACAGATTCAATACAGCAATATAAATTATAATCATAAGAAAGAATGATTTACTTGGAAGGATAGAAGAGGTGATATAAATGGAAGAAAAATTTTTATACGTAGTTAGTGACTTTAATGATTATGTGTATGTAGTAAGGGCAACAACCCAAAGAAAAATTGCTTTCAATAACATCAATATTGAACAATTCATATGTCGTTGTTGTAAAGAATGACGATGAAAATATCCCGGAAAATAGAATCAGAATCAAAACTGATAATCCGGTGTACAAATTAGGAGATAATGTTGTTGTAGGGATAAACCAACACGGTTATGCAACAATAGGTTATAAAGAAGGTATGAGGATGTCTTCAACAGATGATGAGTGAGGGGAATAAATGAATAAGGATATAAATGTAATTAACAAAAAGAAAAATTACAATATGAAGCATTGTAAAAAAAAATTTATACCGACTGCTTGGTTCTTTGATGTGGAAAATCAAACAGATGAAAACCCTTCTGGTTTCTTTTGCTATTACGAAGAAGGTGTATGGGATAAATACGGATTACATTATATTGAACATAATGGCAATGAGATTGAACACATACACCGTAAAGGCAAAAAATATGGAAGACCACCATATGCTTTTAATAATTATGACGAAATGATGAAACAAACTGAGACGCTTGCAAAAGCAATGAAGACTGTAGATGATATGGGAAATATTCGAAAAGAAGCAGTATACTTAATCCTTGATTTGGATGCTAACGGGAATTTAGTTTCAGACCCATGTGATTTTGAAGGATACGTAACAAAAAAAAGAACTGTATTTAATATCACAAGCAGTGGCACTTACGACGGAAAAAAAAGATTTGTTTTAACGGATAAAAACGAACATTTAGTGTTCTCAGATATGGGAAAAGCCGCCACTTATTTACATGAAAAATATGGGTGGTGGGCGTGTGTTCATTATTTGAAAAATCACCCAAATTTTTTGTGAACAAGATGTTAGGACAAAAATAACATATACAACATGTGACAGACAAAGATGTGTATCGTATTGTAATAAAAAAAGAAATGGAGAAAGAAAAATGGTAAGTTTTGTGATTGGAAGACTGGAATATGAAGATTGATTCGTAGAAAATTTCCTGATAGTGTGGTTCATAGTAGACTATATTATAAGCAATGAAAGGAATAACAAATATGAATAAAGCAGGAATTGTAAGAAAATTTGATGATTTTGGCAGAATTGCTATTCCCATAGAAATCAGACTAAAACTATTCAAAAAGGAAAATGTTGAGGGACAGCCAATGGAGATTTTCCTTGATAAAAATGGAACAATTTGTTTGAAACCATATGAAGAAAATGAACAGCCAGATATGCGAGAAAAGGTGCAAGAGTATATCGACGAACTCCAAACAGAAATCAGAAGGCTTGGAGAAGAATTGGAAGAAAACATGAACGGCGAAGCCTGCATGGTCACAGAAATTGAAAGTAAAATAAATACGTTGCAGGAAGTTGTAAATGACTTAAAAGGCAGGTTGAACGAAAGAATTTAACAAGAAACCCGGTAACATGGAAGAATGTTGCCGGGTTTTTCTGTATCTAAGACCGAGGAATACGTCTTGGTGGATTATTTAGAAGAAACGATTCAAGGGAATCTTTATCATATACTCGTTGAGGAAAATTGCAAAATGTATTTTTCTTTTTGGCATTAGAAGTTCGCTTAATAACAGGATATTTAACATTTTCACTGTCACTATCTGCCATACCAGAGTCCGATTTTGCCAAGCATGAATCCGGTGTAAAATCAAATAAATAACCAGAAGTATGTCCGCCCTTTCCTTTGCGGACTGTTTTCATTTTTAAAGATGAAAAACTCTTTGTAGACTGCAATTCTTTGACGGCGGGAGATACACAGCGGGCGGTAGCAAGAGACACCTCATAAGAACTTGGCACATCCATTGTTCGAAAAAATTCTTCAATGTCCTGCACTTCAAAGTGTCCTACAGTTCGCCATTGCTTGAGCAGGCGGTAAAGCGTTTTGGAATACTTGCTTTTTAATTCTATAAATTCCTTCAATTCAAATAAAGTAAAATTATTAGACAAATCATTGAGAAGAAATGCAAAGTCTGGGTTTACACGGACACTTAAAGTCTGTCCTTCTTCATCAATTGCATAGGTTGGAAAGAGTACAAATGATAAGGTCAGCTTATCTAATTTTATGCGTGAATTTACCTTCTGCAATTTATCATTCATTCTTCTAAGGTCTTCAACAAAACGTTCTGTGGAAGTAGAAGCATAGCCAATCATCTGTTTGATTTCATTAAATCCCAATACAATCACGGTGTCTTTCTGTTCTTTAAAAACGGAACATAAGGCAAAAAACATGTTAAATTCCACAGGATTAAAATTATCAAAATTTAACAGGTTCATATGGTTGTTGTATTTGACTATTTCATTCATGTAAACTCCCTCCACAATACATGTAGAATATACCATTAAAATACCACAATTATAGTTATATTTCAATATAGTTATTACACGGTTCTGGAAAATGTAATAACTATCAGAATGATGAAAAATGCTTTTTTATTTCTGAGTAAGAAGGGTTTATCAACAGCCAGTACATACAAAAGTGCTATAGCTATGCTGTTAAACCAATGCATACAAAAGTGTAATAACTTCAAAAATACAAAACTGTAATAACTTCAATTTTGGTACATACAAAAGTGTAATAACTTCCATACAAAAGTGTAATAACTAAATTCTGGAAACCGCGCCAGTAAAGGGCTACAGGATTTCTAAAGATATAAAGAATATTAAAGAATATAAAAGAATATAAAGGGGAAAAAATTTTTGAAAAATCCTGCTGAAAAATATAAAAGTCCACGTTTTAAACTTGACAAAAAATGTAGAATCTACTTGTTTTAATGGTGTACTTATGGTACACTACAAATCAGAATCAGCAAACATGTTTATTTTAATTTTCAGAAGGAGGATTAAGTTATGCCAAGAAAGAAAGCTGTTGACACAACTAATGAAAATGTTGAGTCAACACAAGTACCTGCAACTGACATAGCCGATGAAAAAAATGCAACATCGGATGCAGATGAAGCAGTTGAAACTACAGAACCGGGAGTTGAAGCAGAGACTAATGAAAACGAAGAAAGCGAACCGGCAGACACAAAATCAGCAGAAGTTCTTGAAGAAGATGAAATGGAACTTTTCAACAAGTTTTTAGCTGATGAAAAAACTTATGGAAAAAGACGTGTAGAGGGCGCAACCAGAGATGTCAGACAGGAACTTTACGGTGATGCTGAGAATGTTGTAAGAGTTGAAGGAAGCAAAGCGGAAACAGAAGGCGATAAACTTCGCCGTGAAGTGGAAGACCTCAAATCCGCGGCAACAGCAGTACCACCACATGAACTAACAGGTATTGTAGATTCATTTCACAAAGGAAATACCGGGTGGGTAATAGAATTGCAGTTAAAAGATTCACCGGGAAAAATTCCGATTCTTGTACCACTTGAACATTTCCATGTTGTTGAGGGAAAAGAATATGAGAACGATGTTGTTGTCATTAATGATTTGACTGGACGTGTTGGTGCAGAAGTTAAATTCATTCCATACTTAGTCAAAGAAGCAACAAAGAAAGGTGAAAAAACATTTGCTATTGCATCATGTGTCTATGCAATGGAGCAGGAAGGTTACAAAAACTTCATCCGTGAAATGTCAGACGAAAAACCGAAATATGTAAGCGGTCAGATTCTTCCGGCGGTTGTAGTTGGTGTAAGACGAGACAAGATTAAGGTAAACGTAATGGGAGTTGAAGCAACCATTGATTCCTCAGAACTTTCTTGGACGGCTCTCGATTCAATTGAAAAAGAGTTCAAGGTTGGCGACGAATTCTATGTGAAAGTCTCCAATGTTCGCCAAGAGGAATACACTGTCGGAAATAAAACTTATAACCTTGTGAGATTGCAGGCAAGTAAGAGACAGGCAGAACAGAATCCGGCGAAGAAATATATCAATGATTTCCGAGAAGGAGAAATGTGCCGAGGAGTTGTTAAGGCATTCACGAATACAGGTCTTGTATTTGTAAGAGTAAAAGATAAAATGGACTGCCTTTGCCATGCGAGTGCTTCCGGTACTAACATGCGAGGCGACCACGTAGTAGTAAGAATCAAAACCGTAGACAAGGACAACTACCAGTTGTACGGAACAATCCATAGAGGATAAAACGACATAAGAAAGGAAAGTAGCTACCGCCCGTTATGGGCGGTAGAAGCAATTTTGAAAAATGAGAAGAAAAAAGAAAAATAGCGTAAAGATACTGTTAGTTATTTTATTCATTGCTCTTGCGGGGTTCGGCGGATATTTCTATATGCAGAATTCAAAAAATGCAGAAGCGTTAGCGCAGAAGGTTGAAGAACTGAATGCAAACAGCCAGACAGTATATGTTGCAAAGACAGATATTGCGAAAGGTGAAAAAATCACAGTAGACAATGTGGAAATGCAACCTATCTATACAGGCTTGGATGCATATTTCTATATCACCGCAGAGGAACTTGGCTCTACGGCAATCGTTGATATTGATGCAGGCGTTCCGGTTATGTATTCAATGGTCACGACAGAAGAAATTGCTAACGATACCAGAGATTACGAGATTGCATCAGTAAACCTTGTTACAACACAGGACGCAAACGACGTGATTGATATTCGAATCACATTCCCAGACGGAAGTGATTATATTGTTCTTTCCCAGAAGACTATCAAGAGTGTTGACCTAGAAAATTGCGTATTCTCTACAAACTTGAACGAGGAAGAAATTTTAAGATTCACATGTGCAATGGTAGATGCCTACACAACGACGGGTGCAAGACTTTATACAACCAGATATGTTGAGAGCAATATCCAAGAGCAGGCTACACCAACTTATCCGGTAAGTGAGACAACAAAACAGCTTATTGCAGAAGACCCGAACGTGGTAACTGTAGCATCAGAAACACTTAATACAAGTGCAAGACTTTCACTTGAAAGCAGACTTGGAATGCTTACTACAGAACAGCTTGATGCAGTAAATGAAGGTTTTGGACTCACAGACACAGCAAAATCATCTGTTTTACAAAATCAGCAGAATGCAACGGACGGAACTGCAACTGATGCGACAACAACTGACGACATAACAGCAGATACAGAAACAGATGCATCCATAAGTTCATCAGATGCAGAAGCTATTACCGATTTAAACAATTAAGCCGGAAAGGAAATAAAGATAATATGGTTGTAAATTATGTAGGCACAGAACGGTGCGATATTATATATTATCTTCTCCGAATTGCCAAGAATCTTAAGATTAATGTACTTGCAGTGGATAACAGTATCACAGGCGATTTGTACAGTATCTTTGATAAACATGGAAATGACAATGTAGAAGAATATGGCACTGTAACTGTAATGAGAAATAAACAGGTTGGATTAGAGGAAGCGCAGAAATATGAAGCTGTGATTGTATATGAGGGATTATATGCAAGATATAACAATTACAGAAACATCACTATTTTTGCTCCGTCTGAAAATCAGAGTGAATGGAAACTTATGACACCATTCAAGGAATACCTGTATGACAGCAAGGTATATTGCATTTTAAGAAATGCAGTGACAAACAAAACTTCTGAGAAATCCTTGGAAGCGGACTTCGATATGAAATTTGAAGGATATATGGCTGACGGAATGAATGATACAGGTTATTCAGAATATATCCGGTTACTCATTAACAAAGATGGACGTCTGCCAAAGAAAACAGCAGTGGCAGATATTGTAATGGAACTGTTACCAATTATTTTCAAGATTGAGGATGAACGGTATCTTAAAAAGATTTTATATAAATAAGGGGTGAAGAAAAAGTGATTATAACAGTACAGGGAATGAACCATAAAAATAATAAAGCGGTACAGACTGTTTCAACACTTGCGGGAATGGATTCACTCGTAAACGGAAATAAGGTACTGATTATGCAGTTAATCAATCCAGATATTGATACAGCAGATAACACATTAAATAAAAACACGGACATTCTTTATGGAAGTGAGAAATCAAGCTTTGCGGAAACAGGAATTGATTCACTTTTAAGAATCTGCTCCGGTACAGTCATTGGCGCAAACGAATTCGAACAGTTGTGCACACCAATCAGAAAAACAAAATTCGCCTTGGATGTATGTGAAATCAGTAAGAACGTTGAGTTCACAAAGACTGTCGTATCAAGAGTTGAAGACATTAAGGAGATTTTAAATTCTGCAACACAGGTATACCAGAACATTTATATCCTTGTAGATTCCAAAGATGATGATGTTTTGAAAACTGTCAATGAGTTGGATGTAGTAAACCGTTCAGTGTATTGCTTACGGCAAGGGCATATGAATAAAGGCGCGGTATACGGAAAAAACATTTTCTATATCGTTACGGATTATCATGAGGATTCCGAATTTTCCATTAAAGCAATGAAAAATGCCTATGTGAGCCGGAAAGAGCCAATCTATTCATTAGCTTTTAATATCCATGCCACAGATGCATCCATGAAAGGCAGACTGATTCATTTTATTTTGCACAACATGAACAATGAGAAAACAGACGTTAACTATGAATGGTGCAAAAGCGTAAAGGATATTCTCATTGCGATTGAAAATATGAAAGAGGCAAAAGAGAAAACGAGCAATAAGGACATTGAAGAATTTAAACCTGCCTCAGATACAGAAGACTACAGCAAATTTAACGAAAATGCAGGTCTTATCCAGAATGTTCCGCTTGTAAAAGATATTAAAGAACCTGTACCTGCACCTAAAAAAGAAAAGAAGGGATTTTTCCTTTTCGGAAGAAAAAAGAAAACTGAACAGCCAAAACCACAGGAAAAAGAAGAATTATTGGATTTATCTTTGAACAATGACTTTGATGAAGATGAAACTGTCGATATTGGGGCTGATGTAAAAAAATCTCATACTGAAACCAATGTTGAGCCAAGTATTGAACCAGAGTCAATTGAACCAGTAGAAGAAGCAGAGGTAGAGCCAGAAGTAAAGATACCTGCTCCAACAGTTAAAAAAACACCTGCTAAGAAAACTACTGCCACTAAAAAAACACCTGTAAAAAAAGTGGAAGAGGAAGCAGTAGAGATGGAAGAAGCAGAACCAGTTGTTAAGAAAGCACCTGCAAAGAAAGCTACGGCGAAGAAAGCTACGGCGAAGAAAGCTACGGCGAAGAAAGTAACGTCAACGTCGGCAACAGAAACTAAATCTGCTCCTGCTAAAAAAACGACCACGACTGCCAAAGCAAAAACTGCAACTGCAAAAACAACAACAGCCAAAACAGCCGTGAAAAAAACAACTGCCGAAGCGGAAGAAGTCAAACCTGTTGCTAAAAAGGCTACCGCATCAAAAACAACAGCAACTAAGGATATAACTGCAAAAACAACGACCAAAAAGACTACGGCAACAAAGACAACTGCAACAAAATCTACTGCTAAAACTACAGCAAAGAAGACAACTAAAAAGGCAGTAAGTGACGAGCAGTAAAAAGCGAGGATAAAAAATGGTTTTAAATTTGATATTAACACTTGGTATCGTCGGTGGAATTGTCGTCGGTGGCAGGTATTACTATAACCAGAATATCAAAGGAAAAGTATTTGATGATTACGAAGAAGCAGAAAATGGTCATGTTGACTTTGACATGATTGTTGATGAAATCAATGCAGAGTTCACTCGAATGACAAAGAAGAATATCAATGATGATAGACTTACCAGAGAGGAAATCGAGAAGAAACGTAAGCATATTGCCACATTAAGAACGAGCATTGAGAGAGCCGGATGGGGAGATGCGAACGCCCGGCTTTATGTAAAAAACTACATCAAAGATATTTTGGTTGCCAATAGTAAGATTGCCGTAACCGAAGACAACATTGACACGATTATCCCATTCAATGATGTAGAAAAAATGAGCATCAATGACAGATTCAGAACTGTCATGTACCCATACATGAAAGAGTTTGGAGCAAGTGCATTCAGCAAAATGGCTTCACCGAACGAGTGGGATTTAATTAAAAAACAGAAAATCGGCGGTGTCGAATATTATATTGTAACCCGTGAGCAGATTAAGCTTATTTATAAATGCCTGTATGAGACGGACAGCAAGAAGCGTGAAGACGAAGGACTTGTAACAGCACCGAGCGTCGGGGTTGTTAAGTTAACATTCCAAGATAAATTGGAAATTCTTGCTGAGAAAGTCTTAAGCAAAAGCTATGGTCAGAATATTGTCGATTTATTAAGACAGCTTGAAGTAGATGAGATTGATTGCGGTGTATCCGGTATCCCTAGTGGCGGTATTACGTCAAAATCAAAAGCAAAGAATACTTCATATTCTTACGAAGCGGTATGGGTAATGGTAAGTGGTATCAACGTTCATCTCGAATGCTGTACCTTAGAGTCACAGTCTGAGTTGGAGCGTATCTGCAACAATATTTATAAATATGAGCCTACCGAAGTATTGAGCAGACGAAGCGGTAAGGTTGTCGGAGAAACAATAGATGGTTCTCGTATCGTGGTTGCAAGACCACCATTTGCAGATTCATACCAGTTTTACTTGAGAAAATTCGATACCGCACCTTCTGTTGAACCTGCTAAGTTAATCCGCGACAAGAATAATGTAATTCCTATCGTGATGATTTACTGGCTTATCATGGGACAGAGAAATTTTGCAATTACAGGATGTCAAGGTAGTGGTAAAACCACATTCTTAAAATCAGTTGTGCGTTTTATCAGAACTGAATACAACCTGCGTATACAGGAGTTAATGGGAGAGTTAAATCTGAGATATACATACCCATTAAGGAATATCACAGCATTCCAAGAGACAGAATCCGTATCTGAACAGGAAGGATTGAACTTGCAGAAAAAGACAAATGGTGCAGTAAACATCCTTGGTGAGATTGCAAATGCAGTACAGGCAAGCCATGTTATCCAGACAGCCATGGTAGCATCATTATTTGCCATGTTTACACACCATGCTAAGACCGCAAGTGACTTGGTAGAAGCTATTTCAAACAACTTATTGGAACTTGGACTTTATAAGGATAAAAAAGATGCGGTTGCAATGACAGCAAAAGTATTGAATATCGACTGCCATCTAGATAAAGTCCGTAAAGACAGATTTGTGGAAAGAATCACTGAAATCATTCCGGTTTCTGCAAAAAAATATCCTTCACAGCAGGAAGCACTTATCAATAAATTAAGTTATCTTGAAAGCAAGAAAGAACAAGGAAAATTTGATGAAGTTGATAAGGAACTGGCAAATGAACTAGGTATTAAAGATAATGAAGACATTGCAAAGAGACTGGAATTAGCATTAGCTGATATGCCGGAGTACTTCCACAGAGTTACAGACCCAGAACTATATGATACACAAGATATTGTAAAACGTTACCCGATTATTGAAAACGGAAAAGAAAAATTTGATGAAAATGGTAACGCAATGGGTATCTTTAAATTAGAGCATCTTCCGTCGGAAAACATGATGAACGATATTAAATCAAAATTACAGTATGATGAAATCACAGAATTTGAGAACGATATGAGAATGTTGCAGATTGTTTCTGAAAAAGGTGATGATGCAGAGGAGGTTAAAGATTGGGTACAAATGAAATTACAAGCACTGTCTTAAATTTTGCAAAATCAAACGGACTGTTAATCATACTCTTTGCATCAATTATTTCTCTGGTTATCATATTATGGGTAAACCAGAGAAAGAAACGAAAAACAGAAGCAGGAGATATTGCTGTCCGTAAAAATGGTAATGCGAAAGTAAATGGAATTATTAGATTATTCCGTTACCCGCCACTTAATAAAATTTATGGTAAAGTCCATGCTAGGGTAGTTTTATATTACCCGGCAGATGACTTTTCTGTAAATAAGGAAGTAGGAAATTTACTTTCAAAAGGTACAATCGTGTTTCTGCTTGGTGTTGTAGCAACAATTTTTCTTGGGCGTGGCGACTTGATGTTTACCTGCGCAGGACTTCTTATCTGTTTGGTTACTTCAAACACTATTATGAATAAGAAACTTGATGAGCAGGAAACCTTGATAATGAATCAGTTTAGAAGCGCACTTGAAAAAGTCTGCCACTATTACAGGGAAGTACCAATTGTTGAAGTTGCACTTTTAAAGACGATAGATGATTTGCCTTATGAAATCAGCCTACATTTTAAAACAATCTATGACATTTTGGTAAGCCAAGATAAAGAATTGAAAATGGATGAGTACATCGCGTCCTCTCCAAATAAGTTTTTTACGGAGTTTCTTTCTATTTGTGCATCCATAAAGGAAAACGGAGACGCAATACTCCCAAATGGAAACAGTATTTTTGTTGAAGATATTAACCATTTAAAAGAGGATGTAAATGGATTTATTTTGGAAGATGACCATAAAAGAAACGTGTTCAAGGGTCTTACTGCTATATCACTCATACCTGTAATCGCAGTCAAACCGTTGGAAAACTGGGCGAGAGCGAGAATGCCGGAATTAGGACAGTATTACACGGGAATTTATGGCGCAGTTGCAATGGTGGTAATATTTGCGGTTACATATATCACATATAAAATCATTGAACTGTTAAAAGACAAAGACATTATAGTGGAAAAAGAGGATGATGCTTGGTCGAAGATTTTAGACCGGGTTAAGCCACTGGATGACTTTATTGCCAATATCATCAATAGCAATTATCTGAAATATGAAAAAATCAATGATGATATGCAGGCAATGGGGGATTATTCTGGGGTGCGTGTCTATGTGTTCAAGAAAATCACATATTTCGTAGGAGCAGTAATACTTACGATAGGTGTATTTTTTACATCAGATATTAGCCAAAAAGCAGAATATCTGCATGACTTTTCTTCCGGTTTCACTGAGAGTGTAGTTCCTAGTGAAAGCTATAGAACATTAATGCAGGAAACAGCAAAAGCTTATGCGAATGACAAACAATTCTTCTCACATTATGAATCAAAAACAGATGTGGATAGCTTGACAACAGAAATTACTAAGAACACCAATATAAAAAATGAAGCATATGCTAGGGAAGTAGCGCAGTATGTCACAGACAGGATGAATAAATATTATTCAACTTACTTTAAATTTTGGTATATCTTCATTGCTATAGTGGTTGGCACTGTCACATGCCTTGTACCGGATTTGTTCATGCTGGTCAAAAAAAATGTCATTGAGAACAGGAAAGCAGATGAAGTAATGCAGTTCCAAAGCCTCATGTTGGTACTCATGCATATGAGCGGTATGACAGTGTCGGGAATACTGGAATGGATGGAACGTTTTTCATTCTGTTTCAGAGAAGATATTGCAGAATGCCGAATCAATCTTGGTCGTGGTGAACAGTATGCGTTGAAAAAGATGCAAGACCAGACAACCTACGAACCATTTGCCAATTTCATTGATAACCTGCTTGCTATTGATAAATGTGGCGTAGCAGAAGCGTTTTCTGAAATTGAGACGGACAAAGCATTTAACAAAGAGAAACGCAAAGAAGCAATGAATGAAAGAATCGAGAACAATTCAAATCTTGCAGGATTTATTTCATTTGCTCCATTTGCAACAATAATGATATTATATCTGATTGTTCCTATTTTATTATATGCAAAAAATATGTTGGCAGGGTTAACTCAATTGTCATAGGAAGGCAAACAAAATAAAGAAACATCTTAATAGGAGGAAAAAAAGATGAAAGAAAAAATGACAGATTTTTTAGAGAGCGGTATTGGTATTTTATTAACACTTTTATTTATTGGCATTGTATTTGCAGTGGTTATGATTGGTAAAAGATATGTTAATCAAAGCACAGAAGAATTTACCAAAACAGGAGATACAGCATTGGAAACTGTTTATACAAAGTATGAAGGTACTTTAAAGGGTTCACAGGTTCAGAGCGCAGTAAAAGAATTTGTGAATGATGAAAACGTATGGGTTTCTTATGTATCTGCAAGCGGTGCTACACAGTCTGTCAACTATGCAGACGGCACAAGTGTATTAGACGGTAACTTACTGGCAACAAATTCAGATGTAGTCAGAAAAATGAATAAGAAAACGGAAGTTGCTTATTACATAAATCCAAATGCCAATTATTACGGTGAAATCGTCAGAAATGACGACGGACAAGGAATCGTAGGAATCAGATTCACGCTTGACTAAGGACTGGAAAATGATTGAAGATAATCTGCGTTACTTTTCATAAAGTGCGCAGATTATTTGCACAGCAAAAGGAAAATGTTTTATGAATAATAAAATGACAGATTTTTTATATTTTGCATTTGATATAGTCTTGTTTGTGCTGTCAATAGTATTAGTGACAACATTGATGCTTAGTCAGTATGAGTATATTTCTGATGTTCAAGATGCAAGTTATGCAAATTCGGCAGTATCAAAGACAATGCCGGAGAACACGATGTATAACGGATATGTGCAGAATGGAGAAGTCGTTTATGACGGTGAAATCACAGGAAAGCAGGTTTATACAGACATCTTGAATGGTAGCATGACAGATATTGTTGTCAGAAATGGAAGACTGTATGACTTGAAGACAGAATTGTATGATAATAAAAACTTGCTGGCAACAGCAAGAGAAGATAATCCTACAGTATTAATGTCACAAAATGTAGTCAACGTTGATGCAACTTATCTGCGAAAATACATCCGCGACACCGATGGAAATGTGGTTCAGTTAATATATGAGAAACAGTGAGGATGAAATATGAAAGATATATCAGGAAAAATGTTCTCGTACTTTATGTACTTTATGGGACTGATAATTGCAATTGTCTTATTGCTAATGAAAACCGATGATATTTCAGCGTCTTATGTATCTGACATGGCAGTGAAATTCGTGGATGAATGCAGTGTTACAGGAAAAATATCGGCGGACAATTACCAGAAAGCATATGAACAGATATGTAAGGTGGGTTCATATAATATTTCTTTATCTAACGACACGCAGGTGGCATATCCTACGGACACAAATGATGTAAGGTATGACTGGCTGACAACACCGAACGATAAAATACTAGAATATATGTATGATTCTAATCCAACGGACTCTATAGATTATCCTATGAAAACAGGTGATACTGTCACAATTACAGTGACTAGAAAAAATGCAAGCGTCAGTTCTACTCTGATTACTTGGCTGACAGGTTCGCAGACAGATTCCAATTCTATTGTTGTCACTTACAGTAGGACAATAGGCTCTAATGGAGGGTGACGAAATATGAAAATAACAAATTTTTCATTATTGTTTCTCTCAATCTTTATAATGCTGTTTTTTGGATTCGGATATTATGCAGACCAAGTCACTAATGCAAATAAAGATAATGTGAAAGAGGAGCAGTCATTACTTGCAAGCACAAATAGTGCTTTAAATGAGGCAAAATCTGAAAACGAGCTGGTTTTTGATGATGAAGATACTAGATGGTATGTAGTTGGTGCTTTGGAGAATATTTATGGAAAAAACCATAATACTATCACAGAAGATACAAAAGTGACCAATAAATATCATCTTAGCACAACATTCATTGTAGATTGGAATGGCTATTATATGGAATATGAAAATTCCTATAAAGGCTCAGACGGAAATAGTTACAGTAAAGAAGAAATGACGGAATTAAACACATGGACTGAAACATATGGAAGCTATGTGATAAATTACCGTCTCGACGACAATGTAACGATATATTTCAATCAAGTAGAATATAACGGTTACTATTATGATTTGTATGAATCACTAGGAAAACCAACACAGCTACAATTTATGGAAACCGAAGAATCTTTCAAGGAAGAAAGAAATATCACGATTGCGACCATAATGAATGAACAGGTGAATTATTATGCAAATACTAAAAACACTTGGTTCAATACATATGAAGCAAACTATTTGATTACCTTAAACAGTGCTTATAACAGTACAAATCAAAGTGTTATGGATATGCCTTGTGTAATTGCATTATCGCAAGGAGAACAGACGCTAACATATCGAAACTATACGGATATATTTGCATTTACTGCATCAGACTTGAATGAAAAAACGACTTATTATATTCAAAAGGACGCAAATGGAGATGTTTATTACCATAAGAAGGGGTGTTCAGATATAACGGATTATTCAAGCAAGGGAAATTTGACAGATTGCGCAAGAGAAGGAGCATATCCGCATGACTGTGTATACTAATGGAAAATGGTGGACGAAAGATGGACTGTAACAGGGTTAATTACTTAATGGGAGAAATAACACCCATTATAGCAGGTTATTTGAATAAGTTGAATGAAACACACCCAAATACCTGTGTACACTGCATGGGAACTGCATACTACGCAATAGGTCTGACAGAACAATTTATTAGTGTAGACGAAAAAAAGACGATTGTAACTCATGGAGCATTATTACATGATATAGGGAAATCGGAGATTGATGATAATATCATCAATAAAAAAGGCAAATTAACACAGATTGAAAGAGATTTGCTTATGACGCACCCGGAAAAGGGTGCGCAAATTTTAAAGAGCGATAAAGAGATTAAAAGAGAGATTGTTAATATTGCTTTATACCACCATGAAAGACTGGACGGAAGTGGATACCCATATGGACTGCATACAATTCCGCTTGAAGTAAGCATTGTGTCCGTTGCAGATGTGTACGAAGCATTGACAAGTAAAAGAGAATATAAGAGAGCATATAGTAAAGCAGAAGCCATGGATATATTAATGGAAGAAGCAGAAAAAAATCTGCTGTCAAAAGAACTATGTGAATTAATGAGCAATGAAACACCACTGAACTATGATGAAAAGACATCCTTGTATCATAAGGTGATGAAAAGGTGCAATGATGAAATTTTGAAGGAACGGTGTGGATATGGAAAAACAAACATATAGCTATTATGGGTATACGGTCACATTGAACGGGGAAATCTTTAATCCGCATGGGCGCAAGCTGAGTATCAGTAAACGTGGTACTGTGATGGTAAAGATAAACGGAACAAAACACGTATTTAAGGCAAGCAGGGTAATTTATGAAGCTGTAAGTGGAATACGTTTGACAGACCCGATGAAATTGACACACGGGATAAAAGAATATGTCATAGCCTATAAGGATGGAGACAAAGCCAATATTGCATACGATAACCTTTTATTGCAGACAAGAGAAGAATATTTCTGCGGAAAAGAGTGGGGTACAGAAAAGTATTCCAAAGAAATCCGCGACGCAATTATAAATGACTATAATAAAAAGGGCGACGAGCATGTAAGCTATAAGCAATTGACTGAAAAGTATGGATGTTGCAGTTCAACAATCAGAACATATTTAAAGAAAAGCAAGGAAGAGGAAAAGAAGACATATGCAAAAGTATAGGTCATTCCTGTATATGTTATTGTCAATATGTTTACTTGCGACAATAAGCGGATGCGGGAAAAAGGAATTGTTTGTGAATGAAGACGACAAATATAAAGTAGAGTCAGTAGAACAGAATGATTTAAAAGATGAAACTTTTTATGTCAAAGAAGGTTCTTATTTCTATGTACCGTATGAAAAAAAAGCTGACAGTGATGTGATTTCTTTAAAAGAGGATTTTACTAAAGTACCGTCGGCATATTCTACAAGCATATTGGCAATAAAAAGTGTAAAGTCCTCTATAGAGCCTCAGACATTGAACAGATATAAATATCTTGGATATTCATTTGGAATTTACGGCGGAACATATAATAGTGAAGGATATATTACTTTCCCGCGGAAAAACATAATCAAAAACTCAACTGCCTATGATTTGTTTTATACATCTAAAGCAAATGAAATAAGATTGGTGTCTATTAATGGCGAAAAAGTATCACAATCAATATTGAGCGACAAAGGAGTAATAGCTGACCTTGAAGAAAATCAAGTGTACCAGATTGCATACTATCTTGGAAGTACATATAGAGAAGCCAATATAACGGCAGATGTTATCATGTTGGAATATCTGGAATCTTACACGACTGGCACATCAACAGACACAAAAAATGGCTATATGTCACTTGCACTTCCACAAGGTATGCCAAGTGGCTATTACTCCATAGGCGACGGACTATTTAAGTATTTTGATTATAAAAAAGGCGAACAAGACGACGATACCTACGATATGAATACTGTTTCACAAATGTCGGAAGCGGAAAAGCTGAAAGCAAATTCACAGCAGTACCGTATAAGTGTAAAGGAAAAAACAACGAATATCTTATTTTCTGTATCATATGACATAAACGAATGCCCGGATGAAAAGATGCAGGCAGTATTGATTGCGCCGGATGACACGATTTATGAGATGCAGGCACAGGACGGAACTGCAAGTGTTGAAATGGCAGAAGTAATGGCAGGAAACTGGATAATTAATATCAAGCCACAAGATGTATCAGTGGAGATTGGATATGAAAGTACAGTGAAAGATGCTGATACAATACCAGAAGAAACAACATTTGTGTTTGATTCTGATGAACAGGAAATAGAATTTTACGCTACTTATGACGGTGACGGCAATATCTGGGGCATTGTCACATATGAGGACGGCACATCTACAAATATGGATGTTGACTCTAAAAACCATATTTTATCAGCTAATTATTCTTATCTGAAAAGCGGAACGTATACGGTAACAATATATCACTATATTGATACTGAAATAAAAACGGTAAATTATCAAACAAATGAAGATGCATTTACAGATGAAGTGGTAATAATTGAAGAATAACTTCTATTTCCAAGGCTTCCAAAGGAAGCTTTGGAAAAAATGCCTGCTGATGCAGGTCAGCTTATGAACTTGGAAAAAATAATTGTTATAGGATAGAAAAAAATGTCTGCTAGAGCAGATTATTTGAAGCTATTTTTGTCGGTAAATAAAATACTAAAAAAATACCTGCTATCACATGTCATATGTACTTGACTTCAATTGAAAAAAATAACTAGGAAAGTTGAAAAAAAGGACAGACGGTTTATATTTCTGGATATGACATTGAACAGTCATATATCAGTCTTGCAAAATTTTAGATTTTGTTAAAATACATTGACTTTCTGGTATAGTTATGGTATAATATACATATAAAAGTAAAGTACATGAGGAAAGCAATGTCATTAAGTTAAGACAGTATAAAAACAAAAATACCTATCGTGGATGACATTCTGCTATACAGGTTATAATATATGAAGGAAGTAATAGGTAGCGTTACAAAAAACGATTTAGAAAACAAATATGTTTTCTGGGATATTGATGGAACTTTAGCACCTTATCGTTTTAATGACCAATGGAACAAATAATGGTATGAGCTTAAAAGAAATTGATGAGCATATTTTCTTAACAAGAAAACCATCTCAGCACATGATGAAAGTTGTTTATTCTTGTGGGGCAAGAAGAAATTTCATCATGGGTCATTGTCAGGTTCAACAGGAAATGGACGATAAACAATTGTGGTTGGATAAGCATTTTCCAATTATTAGACGACAAGATAGAATATTTACTTTTGAGAATATCTCGAAAGCTGATAGCATTGTCGAATATTGTGCAGGACATCGAATTGACTTGAAAGATGTTGTTTATGTAGATGATGTGCTTGCATTTTTAAGAGAAGCAGAACGAAAGGGCATCAAATCATATCATATTAGCAGTTTCTTAGACTGGGGCTACTCGGACGAATATTTCAGTTTAAAAGATACAGACAAGCATTCATCCGAATCAACAGATGCATTTTTTGATATACATAATGGCTAATGAATAGGAGCAATAACTATGTCGAGAAAAGAATACAATAAGACTGGTAAGATTTAAGAAAAAAGACAGCCACTTTTCCGTTGATTGGAATGTGCCTATCTTTTAATTTTTACTGTCAAGTGCTTAACTTAATGATATTGATGAGGAAAGAAGGTATTTATTTTTGAAAAAATTATATCATAGCGCAATTACTTTTGCTGTAACAATAGCAATGCTGGCTTGCAGTGGGTGTGGTAGCAGTCTCTATGAAAACCATAAAGAAAATTATACGAAGGTAACTTCTGTAGAAGGGGTGACTTTTGATATGCCGGAGAACTTCTTGGCGCAGGCTACTGCAATTACTGCAATCTCCGATGAAGAAGATTACAGTACAAACACATACCTCTTCAAAGATGGAAAAAGCATTTATCTTATGTTCAATATAGGACAGGTAGTAGTTGCAGTTGAGAATCAGACGGGCTACAGTCTAAAAGATGCCACAAATATTGAAAATGCAATCGAAAGTGAATCACTGGACGGTATCTGGATTAAGCCACAGGGAAAATCATTGTCTTACGAGACAGAGGAAAAAGATGGTGTCTACAAATTAATGGCAACAGTCAAAGGGGATGTGTCCGTAACAACAGAAACATATGGTCTGTTTGCAGGAAAATTTACTTATGTATCAGTAGGCGACTATGAATGTTCAATGTTCGTAGGCGTAAGGGGAGAAAGCTATGAATCACTTGATTCCAATGCAGTTTCTATTATTGAACACATTTCAAAATCGCTGACAGTTACAGACAGTGCAGATAGTCTGACTTCATCAGATAGTACACAGGCTGATACAGAATCCTCTAATCAAAACACGAGCGAAACAGGAAGTGAACCTGTTATAGATGAAGCGACCGAAGCTATTGAAGAAATACCGGAAATGACTGAATCCACAGAAGCAGTAGGTGTACAAGATACAGAAGCTATTGTAGAACTGCCTACTGAGACTGTAAATGAGCCGGAAACTGAAATTGTCGAAAGCACGGAAATCGAAGTTTCAGAAGCAGATGTGGAAAACAGCACAGATAATGTCGGCAATGAAAACAGAGGATTTACGGTAAAAGACAACCAAGGAACAACCGGAACGAAGTACTCTGATATTTATCATTTACTGAAGATCGGAGAGACCGGACTATACCATGCATATGATAAAGATGCAGAAAACAGTTTGTCTGACGGCGAGATTACCATTGAACAGTTGTATACAGGGGATGAAGCGGTAAACATTATTAAGGAATACTGCAATTCTGGAAAATCCATGTACAAGTATGCAGATGCGCCTGTGGGTTATAGTTGGCATGTTGTTCGATACAGTCTGTCAAAATCGCAGAATGAATTGTATACCAACATTAAAATTGAGGGATTAGACGGAGAACGGTTGAAATATCGTGGCATTTCATGTACAACAAGAACTTATGACATTATTTATGACTGGGACGGCACAACAGACCTGTATTGCTATTATGCAGTACCAAATGGTTGCAAAGAATACATGTTGGAATGTGGAAACAGGTATGAGTCAACTTCCGAAACGGCATGTTTCAAAATTTCTGGTTATTAAAAAAAACAGCACAAATAAAGGCACAAATAAGGCATTTTAAGAAAACGTATGGAAGAATCCTTAACCAATAACTTAAGGTGGCTTATTTGCGAATATACGGCTTTCTAGGACAGGAAGGGTAAGCAATACCTGTTACCTGTCCTTTTTTTACACTTTTTAGTGGTATTTTAATGGTATTTTAGACATTTGGAGGTAGAGAAGTGAATAAAACATGTTTAAGAGATTCTTATGCAAAAAAAATTGTGGAAGGTAAAAAGGAATACAAACCGTTGCGGGCAAAACATAAACTGCAAGCACGAACAACGTTGAGGACAAAAACTCAATTTCGGGATGCATATGCAGAAAAATTGAAAAGTGGGGAAAAAGAAAAATATAAATACAAACCTAAAACAGTAAAATCAAAAGAAGAATATCATAGTATTCTGACAAATGACATGACAAAATGCTACATGAGCGGAGATAGTAATAATGTTCATGTACACCATATCTTCGGAGCAAGCAATAAGGCTAATTCCGAAACATATGGTTTTGTAGTACCGTTAAGGGCAGATTGGCATAATATGGCAGATTATGGTGTTCATTTTGACAGAAATCTTGATTTAAAATTAAAAAGGATGTGCCAAGATTACTGGTTGAAGAAATACGGAACACAAGAGCAGTTTATAATAATATTTGGTAAATGGTGGTGATTATTGACATTTTAAAATATCTATGGTATAATATATACATAAAATGAAAGTGAGGAATATGGCATGTTTGAGTGGAACGTTGATGAATTTAGATTAATGAATGATGCAGATGCAATCGAAACAGAAGATGGAAAAATTTTTTCCATTGAATCTGTGCTGTCACGAGACGAAAAAAAAGATTATCTAAACAAAAAATACGACGGACTGATTGATTATGTCTATGAGTTGGAAGGTAAATATAAAAAAGATGAATCGTTACTTCCAAAAGATAAATATGGCTTCATAAAGACGGTATCTGCTCAAGCATGGAAAAAAAGAAATGATTCAAGAAAAGTTTTGTATGAAAAAGGTTTCTCAATGACATTAAATTCAGAAAAATTCCAGATTACTGCTTCAAGACAGTTGGCAAATCTGAATCTCAAAGGCAATTTTGATTTGCATGAAGATTTTGTAGATAACTGTTTCAACAAGGAACTGAGTATGTTGGAGAAGCAGGAAAAAGAAGAATATGTAAAAGGGAAAAATGAAGTGGAATAACTACCCTGCGTTGACACCACCAGATGTCCCGCAAAATGAAACTTTTGGAGTGGATTACGAAGTTAAGTTCAGATTGCCAAACGGTGCTACAAATACAACGATTACCGAATGGCTTTACGAAAAGCAATGGAACTGTATATATCCGGTAATAGCGTGGAGAAAGTACAATGCCGTGATTCCATTTCAGAAAAAATTTAAAGCTTTGTGAGGGATGCAATAATGAAAATTCCAAAGAAAATCCAAAAAATAATTGATAAAAAAGCGCAATTGGCAATGGAACTGATAGCGGTGAGCAATGAACTCGACACATGGCTTATTAAGCATGGGGCAGATTTGACAGATTCAGATTTAGCAGACAGCACCTTGACTGGATGTATGATATATTGCGAACCCGGCAATGCAAAGACTAACATTGAAGAGTACATCAGAAATCGGATGTAACAAGTTACTGAAAATTTAACCAATATGATATATAATAAAGCTATTATTGTGATAGTATTATCATAATAGTAGCTTTATTATATTGACAAAAAGTATTTTTTATGGTATAATATAATAAAGATTAGATAAGAAAAACAAAGAGGAACTTCGAGAGCGAGGAAATGAAAATGACCGAAATTTTAATGAAATTCAACAATTATCTTATGGAACTTTCTGCAACGAATGAAAATATAGAAATATCCGAACATTGGCTTAATTGCATGGCGGATTTATCTAATATTCAAAATGGTGATGTTACAAAAATCAATAATACATTAGTGAGATTTGACAGATACATCTCAAATGTTGTTAAAACTCCAACAGATGAACATATAGCTATATATGAACATTGGATTGATTGCATGGGAGATATACAGGATATTATTTCAACTAGAAAATGACCAACATTGATAAGGAAAGGAAGATTTTATATGGAAAACGAGCGCAACGTAGAAGATGGAATAATTGGAATAAAAACATCACATCCTGCCTATGGCACTATTAGCTTCAACAGAGCATATGGAACAAAAACAGCTTTGTTCGGTAGTAGCATTGAGCATAGCAGTACAATAACGCTTGAAGTGAAGCACGCTGAGATTGAGCGGGGGATGAGCAAGGACTGGATTTTCGGTAATAAACCTATTGTCGAGGTTGAAATGAGTTATTCACAGTTTGCAGAAGCAATCACTTCTTTTGGATGCGGTACTGGAATCCCTTGCACAATCCGTTATACTGAAAAAGACGGACAGATTCCAAAATGCGACTTTGTAAGCAAAAGAAAACAGTTCATAAATGAATTTAAAGGACAAACGGATAAAGCAATGGAAGAATCTAAAGGACTGATTAATGAAATTGCAGACTTGTTTTCTTCAAAAAAAACCTTAACAAAGGCAGATAAAGAAAATATTCTGAAAAAACTGGATAAGCTCAATAGCGATATTGGAAGCAATATCGGCTTCATTGCAGACCAGTTCAATGAGCAAATGGATAAAACAGTTATGGAAGCAAAGGGAGAAATTGAGTCATTCTGTCAGAACAAAATCAATGCAATTGCTAATGCGTCATTGGTAGAACATAGAGAAGAGTTTCTAAAATTGGAAAATCCAGTTCAAATTGAAGAATAGGGGGGAGTAAAAGCACATGGATGAAAAAGTAAAGGATTTTGTAAAAGAAGGGAGGATACAAAGTGTCTAAAGCAGTATTAGTGATTGGATGAATAAATTGAAAAAATCAAGTATTGTGGAGGTTTGGTTCATGGCGAAATATTCGGATAAAACAGAATCGGAGTGGAATGAATTGATAGAACAATGGCATAACAGTCCATCCATAAATTGTTCATTACAAGAATATCTTGCATTAAACGATATTGAGTATCTTAAACTGATGCACGGTATTGATGAACAAGATATAACAGATACGCAAGTATCTGAAAAAGCATCGAAAAATGTAAAAGATGTGGTCACAGAACTTTTAATAAAACCATCTTTTGAAAAAGCAATGCAGATGATAAGACAGTAAATTAGAATTTAAGTGAGGTAGAATTATGGCGCAATGGAATAAAAATACAGTACCAAAATGTAAAGATAAAACCTGTTCAGATGAAGTACTTGTGACTATTGAAACGCAGGGATGAAAAGGTGGAATTTATCGGAGAGTAGTCAAAGCAGTATATATTCCATACCACCACTGTACCGTAGAAGACATGGGATGGAATATGCCAGATGGAGTTCCAGATGATTGGGAATATATAGAAGAAAATGATAATTGGTGAATTCCACAAGGCTGGTATGAGGTATGTGATTACTCACCTGACGATTATTCATATTTTACAGTCACTGATAAGGTAATTGCATGGATGAATCTGCCAAAGGCGTATGAGCCGAGGCTCAAGCAACTAAACTGAAAGAGGGGTATGAAATGTCACGATGCATAACATATCAATCCGGTGGATTCACAAATTACGGAATCAGCTATCGGAAATACAGTCAGGAAGAATTGGATGAAAGGAAAACTATGTGCACAATGGAATGGAAAGAGGTTGAACCAGAACAAAGTGATTGGGAAAAACAAGTAAACATAGTCGCTTATTACGGAAGTGTAACTATTGGAAGTATTGTTTACTGCGGTGATGAGATAGGATGGCAGTCCGTGATTGATGGTCGCATGGATTTCATGCAAGCAAAATCCTTAGAAGATGCAAAAAGGGAAATGATTGATATACTGGACAATCATTGTACTGATCAGATTAACTATTATGAGGAACTGCGAGAAAGCATTGAAGAATTAAACTGAACTTTAATCAAGAAAGGAATGAAAAATATGGGAAATAAATATACAGTAGTAGGTAATTTAAGAAAACCTCATAAGGATTGTGAGGGCGAGACATTGACGGACTTATCTTTTGAAGAAGCTATGAAAATTGAAAGTGAATGGAAAAAGGAGAAAAAATACAAAGAGGTTTTCCATTTCAAACAAGACTAAGCTGAACTTTTATGGAGGTACGGATATTGAATAAGACGTGTTTTAATTGTGGATGTCACTTTCACCCGACGAGGTCAGACCAATTGTTTTGTTCGAAAAAGTTCAAGAGTGGGGTGCAGAGAAAGGTCGTAAATATTATATTTTAAAAATCCATAGAGTATATAACGAAAAGAATATGGTTAATTAAAGCAGAATGAGAGTGATACATTGTTTTGTTCACTGAAAAAATGTAGATATGAGGAATTTAACTTAACAAGGAGAAAAAATATATGAATAAAATATTTGCAGACGAGGAAATCACACGTTATACAGTTACATCTGGTTCAGCATCTTTCAACAATTTTGATAAATATGATGATGCAAAACAGTACGCAGAAAAAATTAAAGATGATTTTTATTTGAATATTGAAGGCAATAGGGACTGGGATAAGCCTCTGGTCGAAAAGTATAAAATTTTCGGGCTGACAGATAAAGAAATCGAATGGCTGAGAGATGCAGTATGCAAGTACTCGCAGGAAGAAATAAAGGATAAAGAACAGAAACAATTCTTTTTTGATTTCGTCGAAAGACTTGAAAAGGCAGGAAACAACTAGCAAAAAGAGCTAAGAATCCTGTGAACGGAGACGGCAATGATTACAACAGACTAGAAAATCAACTGAACATATTCAGAATTTTGGAGAAATTTGAAGGAAGATTAAAATTAAAACGACAAAATCAGAGGAGTGTAACTATGATTGATACAATATCAAAGATATGCGCACCATTTGTACTTATTTCTATAATTGATTTAGTATTTTTAATTCTCATATACAAAGCATACAAGCGTGGCAATTATGAAAGATATAACTTTTATGTTAGAGCAGGATGTGTAATATCTATTCTATTTATAGGTGTTATAGTGATTGCTTTATAAAGAAAGTGAAGAAAGGGAGACAACGAAATTATGGAATATGTTATAACGTTCGTTGTGATTGCGATTCTTGTAGTGGTAGTTTGACTGAATACAATATTTTAGGACATTACTGTATTGAAAAAGAATTAAACAATTAAAATTATTATTGCCGACTGGAATACTGGAAAATATCCTAACAATCATATGTACGAAATTAAGCATATCATCGAATCAATAAATTAAACCGGGCATTTAGAAAGGAACTTAATATGTCTACATTTATGGGTGTTCAGCTATCCAAAGAAGAAGAAATTTTTATAACAAGTGTAATAGTGGAAATGGCAAGTGGAGAAAAAATATCAGATGAAGATATACTCCATAATTTAATTAAAAAAGCTGAAAGCCAAAACAAAATAGATGTTGCCAAAAGAGAACTGCGCAAATTGAGAAAAAGATATGAGGATAAGGTTGATGTTGATAGATTATTTCTTGGAAAAAGTCAAGCGTATAATAAGGCATTGGACTTACTTGACTAAAATGGCAGATGATAACATGGAAAATATGCTCAAAAAATAATCGTATCCATGGCGAGGAAGAGTATGACGGAAAAAGATATTGGTAAGGGAAACATGCTGTTGACTTATTTATTTGCAGAAAATGCACAGCTTAAAGATTGCTATTGTATTAATTGTGACAGCGAAAAAGTAATGAAAGCTGAATTGCAGGAATTAGCTGAACAGTGGAAAAAGCGCGGATTGATAAGAAAATACGTGATTGCTGATGATGAATTAATTAATGATAAATTAACATCTGTGACGGACAACGAAGTTACAGTTGCTTTAGAAAAAACCAAAAATATAGAAATTATGTAACCAATAATAGCAAGGTATTTATATATGCATTTGTAGTAGCGGTTATAACAACTATGATATGCAATGCACCTGTTGACTCGGATGATATACTTATTACATTGCTTGGATTCATATTCGCATTTATTCTTGCCAGCTTAATTTTGATGTGTTGTTTAACATAGGAGAGATGAGGAACAAAAAACTATGACATACATGGATGTGTTAGAAAAATGGGCTGTCTACAGTAAATATGACAGAGAACAAACAAGATTCAATCTTATGAATATGGAATACAAATTTCATACAATAGGAAAGCAGGTTGAAAAACTGCTTGCGGAGTATGATAGTACAGGAATGCTTGCAGTATTGTATGTAAAAAGACAGTTTGAATTGATGTTAACTGACGCCAAAATAAGCTTATTAGATGTGCTTGTAAATCCAAATAGTTACAAAGATGAAAAAGAGATGTATGCAATGTTTAATGAGGATGTTGTGGTAAAAGCTGAAAATGAATTTATCGGCAAATTGAATCAGATTTATTTACATGTGACAAAGGATAAACTGATTGGCGAAAACAAGGAACAAAAACAACAGATTCTTGATAGTATCGGCAACGTTGTTAATTCTATAAATAAATGTAAAGTAGACATGTTTGCAAAAGGTGGCAGAATAAAAGCTGTTACACATATAGACACTCAACTCCATGTATTCAATACATTGGCAGAATGCCTTTTAACTGTCGAGAAAGCAGAAGACGGTATATATTTCTGCTTTATAAGTGCGGGTGATTCAGCAGATTGCTTCTTTTCTTTCTTTTTTAAAAGTAATGGAACGATTATATCTGTAAACGACCGGATAGATGAAGCATATATCGGACAGCATGGAAACCTGAGAAATGGCAGGTGGACGGAAGCAAAAGCAGACAGCATTTTCCCTTATAACTACATATTTAATTATTCGGGACATGATTATAAGGGGTATGCTACAAAATATGAACTTGAAAAAGACAAGTTGGATTTATACAATCTGGGTGTGGAAGCATTCATGCCTATCATTGTAGGAATGCTACTGGTAATGCTTAAATTCACAGACAAAGAAGTAGAACTGCAATTACATTATCTTGACAGCTTCTTGCCGGAAAACCGGGCGAAGATTGAAAAACATGAGTTAATGATTGTAAATGACAGTAGCATTGCATGTAAGCATGATGAAGTAGATATTGCCATTGACAATAAAATGATTCTTAGTGGTGCATATGCGCAAGAATTTAACTATGACAAAAAAGGCAATGACGGCTCTAATGTTTACGGTATCTTCAATAACAATAATCAGCTTTTGGTTGATTTATGGGGAGAAGGCTTTGAATTTGACTGTACATCGGTTTTTAAGAAAAGCAATATCCAGTGTTTAACTGATAAAACAAATGATTCGTATGTTCCAGAATTTGTTGGGACTGAAAAAGCTATGCGTCTGCAAGTCTATTACAGTGCAAGAAAACAGCTTGCAGAATATATGGATAATAAAATTTATGATGCATGGGTAGAATTTGGAAAAACTAAAGCCGTCAAAAAGTGGTATAAAAAGGCACTACTTGAAAATAAAGAAGCAATATACCGAATGCTTATGGAATATGAAACGGCAGTTGAAAAAGGAGAAGAGAAAAACTTAGAAGATGGATGGGTACACACTGATGGAAGTATATGCATTTATATTAAAAGAGATGAAAAGTATCCTACATCCAGTTCTGTAGGATATGATGATATTATTAATGGAGTAAAAAAGGCAGACGCTTGGGAGCGTCTGGACGATATTAATTACCGTCCGTGCAATCTGTGGTTTATTATTAAACCAAAGTCATGGAAACAAATTGAAACACTGACAAATCAAGAAGTTCCAAAAATTGTAAAAGGATGGATTTGTGGCAGACGCCACAGTGGAAATAGTCTGTTAGATGTTACTGATGCAGTTGAAGATGTTCTGACACCATTCGAACATAGAAATTTCTCGTTGACAGATAAATATTATGGTGCATATTATGAATTTGCAGTTGCTTTTGGGTTCTCCAAAAGTGGTTGGAAAGAATTGAAGAAAACCATGATTGCTAAGGATAACAAACAAAAAGAATAGTGAGAGGACAATTATGAATGATATTAAAACTGTAATGAATCAGTTGAAAATTTTGCGACAGGATTCAGAAATTACTGTAAATGAGGTAAGCGAATATATTGAGAAAGCGTTGGGAGAGAAAATCTCTCCTAAGACTATTTATGGATGGGAGAGTGGCATGGCAAAGCCTACCATACCTGTTTTTATGTGTATGTGCATGTGTTACAAAATCAGCAACCCTTTAACATTGTTCACGCAAAATGATAATGGAGAAGCATTTGAACAGGAACGTCTGTATAAGGCATATGTACGAAACCCAGACATGCAAAAAGCTGTTAAAAAACTTCTGAAAATCAAATAATACAGCGAAAGGCTCAGTATTAATACTGAGCCTTTCATGTAGAGCAATAGTATATTCTACTTGACCAATATACGTATTCATGGTATAATATTTAGAAAACTAGGTCTAATAAGAGGAGAAAAGGATGAAATCAGAATTACCATACAGTGAAGAAATTTGCATGAATATTATCTGGCGGAGAATGCGATTTTTAGAAAAAGACACAACGTTGGTTGATGTTATAACGGAAGCTGAAACAAAATTCAACGTCAAATGGAAAAATCAGACAGTATATACATTGTTAAGCAGACTGGAAGAAAAAGGCTATATAACATCGCACAAGGAAAGAAACCGGATGCATTATCTGCCAGTGGAAGATGTTGCAGAATACCGGAAGAAAAAACTAGCAACACTGTTCCATACATTTTATTTCAATGACAAAGATTCATTAAAAAAAGATGTGACGGAATTACGGTAATGACGCGTAAATAAGTAAATATCGACGCAATACCTAATGTAACGACATATACTGATAATGGTTGTCCTATTGTTGACTTTTTATTGAATTTATGGTATAATATACATAAATAAATCAAAAGGGGTTTAAATGGAGAGAACAAAATGAGACTTGTGAAGTATGACTTAGAATTAGATGAAAAAGGGCTTCCCGCATTAAAAGAGTGTCGGGTAGATGAATATGATAAACTTGATGTTATCCGTTCTGCGGAGCAGACAGCAATTGTTTTAAAATCGATTTATAGAGCTGACAAAAAAGCCGAGGAACACGTATGGCTGATTGCTTTTGATACAATCAACAAACCAGTTGGTGTATTTGAAGTAAGTCATGGAACTGTTAACCGGACAATGACAACATTAAGGGAAATCTTCATGCGGTTATTGCTTTGTGGCGCAGTTAAATTTGTCATTGCACACAATCATCCTGCCGGAGATACGACACCTTCAAAAGAGGATATTGCATTTACACAGGATATATATAAAGTAAGCCGGGTTTTAAATATCGAAATCAGAGACAGTATTATTATTGGAGATGATTATTTTTCCTTCCGAGAGAATGGCTTTATCGAAGCCGATAAAAATGTATAACTCTTTATAATAAAGAAAAGGGGATTATTATGATAAAAAAATAAGTTAGAAAATGCATGGGATGAAGTTACTTGGAACGTATCAATGTTAATACTGATTCTTGGTGGCGGTTCATTTGTTTTATGCTTTAACATTATCGTCATTTTGCCAGTAGTAGCGTTCTTTTCATTATTGTCAAATGGAATCGAAGCATTCACATTAAAAGTGAAATAGGTTGGAAACAGCTTATCAATGATGTATTTTAACAAGATATAAATATTGCTTGAGTGAAAAAGTAAATTCCGCACGTAAACTTAAATTCCATACGGAAGACTAAATTCTATATTTTAGGGTTTGACGAAATGCGTCAAACCCTTTAAAGT